>Ga0209709_10000423_pt1 | contig 40171 bp, 29 predicted proteins | sample ArcticOcean_MG_C_2_FD_187435 | JGI IMG/M metagenome (GOLD analysis project Ga0209709, IMG submission 187435) | Marine microbial communities from western Arctic Ocean - ArcticOcean_MG_CB4_136 (SPAdes) (version 2) | ecosystem: Environmental > Aquatic > Marine > Oceanic | place: Arctic Ocean... | reverse complement strand
GCTTCATCCGGTAGCCAAAGTTTTTGCTGATATATCCAAAACAGGCCCGCACCGACCAGTAAAATACTGATAGCATAAGCTGCAAGAATTTTAGTATCAGCTACTACAAAATATTGATTGTCCATACGTAGAGGAGTCAATAAGGAACGTAAAGCGGAGTAAGAGAGTAAATAAAGTGCGCCAAGCATTCCCGGACGAAAATTTCGGAGCCGGAGTTTCCAGAGTAGAGCTAAAATTAGAAAGTTGCCCAGTGATTCATATATCATTGTCGGATGTACTGGTGCGCTATGAGCATAACGGTCTACGGCTGTTCCTACGGGAAATACTATTCCAGTCCAAAATTCAGTGACTGGCCCTGCAGTTTCTCCGTTGGTGAAGTTACCCCATCGACCAAGAGCTTGACCAAGAATCATGCATAATGCACCTATGTCCAGAATGGCGGCTAATGAAATATTTTTGATTCGACAGTAAAAATATAGTGAAACGATTCCGCCGAGGATGCCCCCATGAATTGCCAATCCACCTTCCCAAATTGCAAAGACTTTCCAGAATGGTTGAAATCTATAATAGTTCGACCACTCAAAGATTACTTCATAACTTCGTCCACCAATTAAGCCTGCCAAAAAAATGAGCATTGTCATGTTCATTGCTTCATCCTCGTCAAGCTTGATACGCCGCCTTATAATTTCAGCAATGACAATTTGTGAACCGATTAAAACCGCAACTGCATAAAACAATCCGTAAAATCTAGGTTCAAGGGTAATGTTAATCCATGGAATTTCAAGAGAAAAAATATATGGATACATAATTATTTCATGAAAAAGAGTTAGCCGTACAGTACATTCCCAAGCACCTTCTTTTGTACAGCAATGTGTGACCGAATTCCCTGTACGGCCAGATCAAGCATTAAATCCAATTGTTCACGAGAATATGTTTTTCCTTCTGCAGTTGCCTGGACTTCAACAAATTCTCCAGACTCCAGCATAACAATGTTCATATCTACTTCTGCAGCTTTGTCTTCATCATATTTTAAATCCAGCATCGGTTGGCTATTTACTATACCTACGCTGATGGCAGCAAGGTATTCTTTTACAGGAAATTCTTTGATGTTTCCTGTTTTATAGATATTTCTTAAAGCCAAAATTAGAGCCACAAATCCACCCGTAATTGCTGCAGTTCGAGTACCTCCATCTGCTTGGATCACGTCACAGTCAATCCAGATAGTGTGTTCTCCAAGTACTGACAGATTTACCACGGAACGCAACGAACGACCAATTAACCTCTGAATTTCCTGGCTCCGTCCGTCTATTTTTCCAGTTTCTCTCTTCCTGCGGCTTCCGGTTGAACGCGGAAGCATTCCGTATTCAGAGGTAACCCAGCCGTGATACGGCTTTTTGTCTTTACCCAATAGCCAATCCGGAACTTTATTTTCAACAGATGCTGTGCAAATTATTTTCGTATTTCCGGAAGAAACAAGCACTGAGCCTTCTGCGTGCATTGTATAATCAAGTGAGATTTCAAGCGGACGTTCTTCGTTGTTTTTTCGTCCGTCAGTTCTTAAGGTTGTTTTCATGAATTTAATTATATATATTGTTTAATTTTTCAATCCCTTGTGCATCACCAATAATAGTCAGACGGTCACCTTCCAGTAAAACCGTCAGTCCACGCGGTACAATCGTTTCTCCTCTTCTGCGAATAAGGGCTACCAGGCAATCTTCTGGCATACGTATATCTTTCAATGAACGCCCAATGAATACTGAAGAAGGTGTATTGTTGCGAATCCTTAGTGATAAAAAGCGTTCATCTCGTAATAATATTTCCTTTAATTCTTGTTCATCCGAAGCATCCAGCCAATCTTTGAGAAAATTTTCATCATCAATCCTTCCTGCAATTTGAGCCAGAATCCGCAGATGCTGACCAGGATTTTCATTGGGACTGATTAAAAAGAAAAAAGCATGTATAGGTCCCTGAAGTGATATTTTACCAGAAAAATCAGGTGCCTCTACAAAGCATAATTCATTTACACGGACGATCACCATTTCTGCAAGTTTGAGATCCGGCAGACGAATGTGAGGCAAAGCCGCACCACGAGAAATTGGGGTTGCGCCAATCCTGCTGCCCTTCAAAAATCCTTGCTCTAATTCTTTTGCATCTACACCCATATTGCGACCAAATTCAATGGCAACCTGACGTGTAATCTCACTAAATTGATGTTCCTTAGTAAATTCCATCACTTGTGCACGAGCCACTACTTCGTCAAAGGGATCCTCCTCGCGGACACCTTTTTCTTTCATAATTCCACGCAACTCACGATCCAGCCCTTCAAATCTTTGTTCACCCAGACGAGCAAATAAATGATAAATTGCCCCTGAACGAACCACCCGATTTTGTGCATAAGCAAAATACCAGACTGTACCAAGTGTTACTAATCCCAGAGAAAATAATATGGGAAGAGCGCCCATTTCAGCAATCAGCCACAGTGGAGAAAAAACTCCGAATATTTGCATCCACGGATAAAACGGGGAACGATATCCAGGATCATAGGCTTCTATTTGGCTTTCACGCATCACAACTACTGCCAGACAAATAAAAGCAAACATCAATAATTGAAAAGCACTGGCCAACTTGGCGATGCGGGCAATATCAAGAAAAATAATCAGCAGGATTATCATTACAACAGTTACTGCTATTCCATAGTGAGGAATATTACGTGCAGTTAGTTTAGCAAATTTACTAGGAATAAGATGATCCCGGCTCATGGCCAGAGGATATCGAGAAGCACTTAAAATCCCTGCATTTGCCACAGATGCAAAAGCAATAACTGCTGCCACAGTCACAGCAATTTTACCCCACTCTCCAAAAATAATTGCTGCAGTAGAAGCAACCGGTGTTAAATCATGAGCCAATTCATCTGCAGGAAGCACTCCGACCATGATCGTTGTACCAACAGCGTAAACTGTAATTGCAGTTCCGATAGCAAGAAAAACTCCAAGTGGAAGATTTCGTTCTGGATTTTGAATTTCTTCCGCAACACTGGCAATGTTTGTTACTCCAACATAGCTGATATACACAAGTCCTGCAGTTGAAATGATTGATACAGAACCTTTGTCAAAAAATCCTTCAAAATGTACTGAATTTATTTCCGGAATACCTTTTCCAATGAAAGCTAATAAAATCAAGAGCAGGGCAAAGACCATGAATACCTGAAACGTACCGGTTTTTTTTGCTCCAAACAGATTTACAATTCCAAAAAGGACCGCTAAAATCACCGCCAGTATAACAATGGGAACTTCCGGCCAGAAAATACTGAGATAAGCCCCCATTCCAATCAAGGCAAATGCTGTTTTGAAAACCAGTGCCAACCACGTTCCTAACCCTCCGATTGTACCGACAAACGGCCCCATGCTTCTGTCGAGGAAATAATATGCTCCTCCTGCTCTGGGCATGGCAGTGGATAACTCGACCATACTGAACATTGCAGGAATCAGTGGAATTGCTGCAATCATATAACTCAAGATTACTGCCGGACCGGCCTCATTGAAGGCAATTCCAGGGAGCAAAAAAAACCCTGCACTCAAAGTTGTGCCTGTGGCAATAGCGTAAACATTAAGTAAAGTGAGTTCTTTTTTAAGCATGCTATCCTGGAATTTTAGTTGTAAATATTAACGGTAGAACTAGACAATCACAGGTTTTTTCTTCACTTGTTGTCTTTTACAGACTTGTGCAAAAAACAGAATTATTGAAGGAGGTGCTAATTCCCTGCTTCAATTACTTCCATATCCTCAGTGACTTTGAATTCAAAAAAATTATCTTCAAGCACAAGATTGTAGTGCATTGACTCCAGTTCGATTGTCCGGTAATTACCCTCCTGATCCATCAGTGCTATTATCTGTAAATTATATGTTACCGGATGCACCGCTAATTGAATAAATGATAAATTTGCAGCAGCTTTTTTTGGTTCCAGTTCAACAATTAAAGCATCCGGACTAGTAAGAAAAACCTGACTGATTAACCGCCTGTTAAAATCTTCCTGTAAGTCTCCCAAACCAAGTAAAAAAGAAAGTGCCGTTCCATCAGTGAGTTTTTCCAGTTTTTGTATAGTCACATTTTCCAACAATGGATCGAAGAGCCACAAAGTTTCTCCATTTGTAACCAACAATTGCTCTTCAGGAACTTCATAAAGCCAACGCATTTTGCCTGGACGTTTGTAAGACACCAAGCCCTCTGCTCTTCTGACAGTCTCAGTATTGTTCCTATAACTGGTTTGGACAAAATGTCCGGAAAAACTTTGAATACTTTGATATTGATCCTGAATCATTTGAATTAGATCTGTTTCTTTGGAAACAGATTGTCCTGAAACGCCAAAAATTAATATTGAGATAAATAAAAATGTAAAATATTTCATACAAAAAACTTGTTAAATACCTTAGATTTCGAGTGCATGTTACTTAACGCTTGTACCAGTTTTACCAAATGAACTCAGAATGTCGAAGATATTTTGCAGATTGAGGTTGCTTTTATGCAAGCCATAAAGCCCAAAGAGCCAAATCAAAAGTGGAGGCATCCACAAAACATAAGGCTGATAGTTCATGTTCATCGTCATTTCTTTTGCGCCCATCCATAAAATGTAGTAACTCGCCACCAGAATCAATCCCCGTAAATAAGCACCAGAACGCCCCTGACGTATATTGATCAGACCCAATGGAACCATTGCCACCGCAAAAGCCACACAAGCCCACGGAGTGGTGAGTCTTAAGAACAATTCCATTTTTGACGAGCGGCTTGAGTTCTGCAATAATGCTTTGGTGGGAACAGCCCAGATATGTCCACCTTTAGTAGACGGAACAATCTGAGGCGGACGAAAAATATAGTGGAACTGCTCAAATGCAATCGTACGATAATTATTAGCAGGTCCTTGCAAATGAATTAGTCCATCTTCCAGGTTTAATTGCAAATCACGCTCTCCTTCCCGAATTTCAATTCGTCCACGATCTGCAAGTGTTACCATTGAGTCCCGAGTCAGTTTCAGGTCGGTAATAAAAACACCGCTCAAATCTTCATTTTTATCCTTGTCCTGTACGTACAAAACCTTTCCAGGAAAATCATAATTCAAGACTAATGGTTGAATGGTTTTCGAAGTTTGTGTTTTCAACACCTTGAGTTTTTCCTCCTCAAAAGCGGCATAACCGGCAGGTTGAAGCCAGAGAGTAATGATTAAAGTAATTCCTGTTGCAACAATTCCAAACAAAAAAAACGGCCGCCCAATCTGCCAATAACTGATTCCCATCGAATTCATTGCAGAAATTTCATTGTCCGTTGAGAGACGGACCATCAACACCACGCATGAAATCACAATAGACAAGGGCAAAGTCACAGATAAAAATTGCGGCAGGCGGTAAAGCAGCATCAATCCGACACTAAAAACACTTACCCCCCGTTCCACAATCAAGTTAATCAGACGATAAACGGTTTCCATTGAAAGGATAAAAGTCAATATTCCAAGTGCCAGCAGAAACGGAACAATCAATTGTATAAATATTGAACGAAAAAGCAGCATAAAATATTTTAAAGTTGATTCTTGATTTGCCAACCCACCCGCATTGCATTCAATCCATCTTCAGCAGTAACTTTGGGATTTTTCCCTTCACGAACTGCCAACAAAAAACTTTCAATCTCTGTTAACAGGGCATCACCTTTTGCTAACTGGAAAGTCTCCGGACGGAGCGTCTCCGGGTCAATAGCAGTTCCGGGTTCTACATGTAGCTTGCGTGCCTGACCTGTTCCATAATCGAGAGATAGATACAGTCCTGACTGAAAAATTCTCATTTTTCTTTCAGCTTTGTCGGATACTCGACTGGCCGTTAAATCAGCAATACAGCCAGAAGGAAACCGCAGGCGAGCATTAGCCAAATCTGCAGTGGAAGTAATGATATTTACTCCAGTACCTTCGACAGATTCTGGATATTCACCAACTACTGCTAAAACTAAATCAATGTCATGAATCATTAAATCTAGAATAACATCCACATCAGTTCCACGTTTCGGAAAAGGTGCAATGCGGATGTTTTCAATATATTTTGGCCGGTCAATTAGCTCCTGAAATTCAGTAAAAACCGGATTGAAGCGTTCCAGATGACCTATCTGCAGGCGCAGATTTTTATCCCTTGAAAGCTGTTCCAGTTCTTCTGCTTCTTCAATGTTTGCCGCAAAGGGTTTTTCGAGCAAAACATGAACGCCCTTTTCCATAAAGGCTTTAGCAGTTTCAAAATGATGCACAGTTGGTACAACGATGCTGACTGCATCAACCAAATCCAGTACTTCATGAAAATCATTAAAAAACTGAACTCCAATTTCATCCGCAACTTTTTGTCCCTGCACAGAATCAACATCAACTACACCAACCAGTTCTGATTCAGCAAGTGCAGCATATTTTTGTGCATGAAAGCGGCCCAGATAACCCACACCAATTACTGCTGTTTTTAACATTTTATCTTTTTTTTAGATTTACTTTATAATTGAGGAAGAATTTGTAATCAACTCACTCCACCAATTTATCTAATTCATGTATCTGCAGTTTCAAGGCTTCCAGAGTTTTTTCGGTAGACGCAACTTTTTCCCGCAATTCGACAATAACTTTTTCTGGAGCTTTGTTGAGAAATCCGGGATTTTTGAGTTTTTTAAGACTCTTTTCTACAAAACCGGATTCAGTCTTGAGTTTCTTTTGCAGGCTTTCAATTTCTTTTTTCCAATCAACCGCAGAAGCTTCGATGCTTGCAAGGGTTTCATTAAAATATACACCAAGGTTGTCACGGGAAGAGTCCGGAGTTTTTTCATTGATTTCCAGTTCACTTAAACGTGCAAGTCGGATAATTAAATTTTGATGTGTCCGGAACAATTCAGAATATTTTTCTGAATCCAGTGTTGCACCAATTTTTCTATCCAAGCCGATATTAGCTTTTTCACGTAATGTCCGAATCTGAGATATTGCCTCACGAAGAAGTTCGATCCGATTGTGAGATTCCGAGAACGAATAAGACAGTTCTTGCGGCCACTCACTGACGGCTAGCATTTTTGGTTGTTTAAATTCCTCCCATAATGCTTCGGTGACAAATGGAACATAGGGGTGCATTAGCTTCAACAAAGTGGAATAAGAATAGGCCAGTACTTGATTGTCTTCGTCGGTACGATCCGGTTTTTTATCCATTTCTAAATACCAGTCACAAAATTCACCCCAGAAAAAACTTCGCAGTGAGTCAACAACATCTGATATACGATGTGCTTCCAAGCCGGTTTGTGAGCGCCGAATCAAGTCATTCAATCCATGTAGAAGCCATTGTGCCAACTCGGAATGTACTTTTTCAGGTGGAGTGATTGGTGTTCCAAGTGGAATTGTCAGCAAAATATAACGCCCTGCGTTCCATATTTTATTAGCAAAACGACGGCAGCTTTCCATTTTTTCCGGATATAGCCGCAAATCCTGACCAGGTCCGGTACCTTGAATCAAGGCCAGCCTTAAGGCATCTGTTCCGTACTCAGCAATACTTTCCAACGGATCTATACAGGTTTCAGGAACTGATTTTGACATTTTCTTACCATCAAGGGTTCGCACAAGTCCGTGGAGATAAACTGTCTTAAACGGCACATTTTGCAACATATAAGTCGTCATCAAAATCATCCGGGCCACCCAAAAAAACAATATATCATAACCTGTTTCCATGATATTTGTTGGATGGAATTTCTGAAAATCTGGACTGCGCTCCAACAAATCTTCCAGAGACAAAGAGTAATTTTTTGCCAGTTCCGGATCAATCAAAGTGCTCCAGGTCCATAGTGCAGACGAAAACCAGGTATCCAGCGTGTCCGGATCTTGTTCCCAACCATCGAACTCTTCCGGCGGACGAATGCTGGCCTGTGTTTCTCCATCTTTGTAATAAACCGGAATACGGTGTCCCCACCAAATTTGCCTTGAAATACACCAATCCTTTAAATTTTCTACCCAATAAAAATAAGTGGAATCAAAGCGTTCCGGAACCAATTTAATATCGCCGGAACGAACTACACCAATCAAAACCTCTTTGAGGCTTTGCTTTTTTCCATGCCAATCGACAGCTGGTTTATTGACATCTATAAACCATTGTTCACGAATTTGCGGTTCAATTGCACCTCCACCGCGACTATTGAATGATTTACTGTGTACGTATCCAGAATCTGTATTTACCAGCAGTCCTTTTTCACGAAGTTTTTCCATAATTTTGGGACGTGCCTCGTCAATTCCCATTCCGGTAAATTCCTGTGCAATTGGAAGTAATTTACCATCAAAATCAATTATTGGTTCTTTTTCCAAACCGTGCCGCTCCGCAATACCAAAGTCAACATGATCGTGCCATGGAGTAATTGTCATCACTCCGGTTCCAAATTCCGGATCAACCGCTTCATCTTTGATGATGCTGGCAGTAATTTTCCCATTGATCCATTCGCAATCAAATGTATCGCCGTGTTTGTACTGCGTATATCGTTCATCATCAGGATGCATCACCACATATTTGTCACCAAACTTGGTTTCCGGACGTACAGTACCAATTTGAAAAGGGCCGTATTGAAAGGTGAAAAATGGTGATTGCGTGTCTTTACGTTCTACTTCATCATCTGAAACATTGGTTTTGAGATTCGGATCCCAGTTTACAATACGTGGTCCCCGATAAATCAATCCATTTTCGTACATCCGGACAAAAGTTTCATTCACACAGCGATTGAGCTGCGGATCCATCGTATAACGTTCGCGGCTCCAGTCACAACTTGATCCCAGCGCTTTTACCTGATTGCGGATCGTACCCTGGGAGTTTTTCACATATTCTGTAATACGCCGCAAAATTTCTTCACGTCCCAATTCTTCCCGTGGATCAGCTATGCCTTCTTCTTTTTTAATTTGCTGCAAAACCACATTTTCAGTAGCAATGGCTGCATGATCGGTTCCCGGTAGCCAAAGAGCTTCATGGCCCTGCATTCGGTGCCAGCGAATAAAAATATCTTCCAAAGCCAGCATCACTGCATGACCGACATGCAGTTGTCCGGTGGCATTTGGAGGCGGCATAGAAATGGTGAAAGCAGGTTTGTTGGAATGTGCATCTGCGCGAAAAGCATCGCTGTTTTCCCATTGTTCTGCAATTTTGGATTCAAAAGCTTGGGGGTCGTAAGCTTTGGCTAATGAAGTCATTTACCTATTTTAATAAAACTGGGATCAAGATTGGGAAGCTACAACTGTGAATACAGCTGGGAGTACCTCGTTTTGAGTACAAATCAGCATCAACGTTCAGGCAATTTTTTTGGCAAGTCCACAACACCTTTTGTGTTTTTTACCACTGCCACAAGGACATGGTTCATTGCGTCCTACAGTGGACTGTGCACGAACAGGTTGTGTTTTTTTCTTTTTTGTTTCAGTTCCGTCCGGTATCTCGACTTCTCCATGTATGAATTCCACATCCTTCAAAAACGGTGACGGTTCAGGTTCTGCAATGGGGCGGGCAATTGTTAATTTGAAAAAATTGCTGATGGCCTCATTATCAATTCTGTTCATCAAATCAGAAAACATTTTAAAAGCCTGTTTTCTGTATTCGTCCAGCGGTTTCTTCTGAGCATAACCAACGAGGCCGATTCCTTCACGCAACATATCCATTGAAAGCAGATGATCTTTCCAAAGATTATCGTTAACTTTTAACAAAATTTGTCTTTCCAGGTCAAGGATCATTTGGCCCAATATTTCTTTGCGATCTTCAGAAGAAACATCCGTCTCAAAATTAAGTTCTGCAACATTACGGAAGAATTCAATTTTTTCTTTGTACAAATCTTCAATCCAGCCATAAAATTTTTCTGAATATTCATCCGTGTTAAGTTCATCTTCAAACCATTTTTCGTTTGGAACCTTTGAAAATACCCCTTCAAATGCACGGTTGAATCCCTGAAAATCCCATTGATCTACATATTTATCCTGACAATGCTGCTCCATCAGTTGGCCTACCACACCATCGCACATTTCTAAAATCAAATTCTGCACCTCTTCTCCAAGAATTTCTCTGCGCCTGCCATAGATGATGGATCTTTGCTTTTCCATCACATCATCATATTCAAGAACGTGCTTACGGGTATCAAAGTGATAACCTTCCACCTTCTTCTGTGCATTCCCAATAGCCTTGGTGATGAATACATGCTCAATCGGTTCATCCTCTTCAATGTTAAGTTTATCCATCAAGTTTGAAATACGTTCTCCACCAAATATTCGCAGCAAATCATCTTCAAGAGAGAGCAGGAACTGAGATGCACCTGGATCCCCCTGCCGTCCGGAACGTCCCCTGAACTGGTTGTCGATTCGGCGACTGTCATGCCTCCCTGTACCTAAAACAAACACGCCACCTGCTTCAAGAGTTTCAGGTGAAGGCTTTATGTCTGTACCACGACCAGCCATGTTGGTTGCAATAGTCACTGCCCCAAATTGGCCTGCATTTGAGATTATTTCCGCTTCCCTTTCATGATGTTTTGCATTAAGAACTTCATGTTCAATACCTGCTTTCTTGAGAAATTTACTGATGGACTCAGACACCTCTATGGAGACTGTACCTACTAAAACCGGCTGCCCCTTTGCGTTAAGTACTTTGATCCGATCAACAGTTGCACGATATTTTGCATCAATCGTTTTGAAAACTACATCAGAAAGATCCTTTCGAATCAACGGTTTATTTGTGGGAACTACAACAACTCCCAGGTTGTAAATTTTCTTAAATTCATTTTTTTCGGTTTCCGCAGTTCCAGTCATTCCAGAAAGTTTATCGTACAACCGGAAATAATTTTGGAAAGTTATCGTCGCCAGTGTCTGGTTTTCACGCTCAACATTGACACCCTCTTTTGCTTCCAGAGCTTGGTGCAGTCCGTCGCTAAAGCGCCGTCCTGGCATCAGTCGTCCGGTAAACTCATCAACAATGATTACCTGACCTTCCTGAACAACATAATCGACATCATTTTTAAAAAGGTAGTGCGATTTAAGTGCCTGGTTAACATGGTGTAAAATTTCCATGTTTTCGTAATCATATAGACTTGTATCTTTAACCAACTGATCCCTGAGACGCCCTTCAATTTTTACAGAACCCTGGTCTGTCAGGTTGATACTGCGGGCCCTTTCATCGAGCGCATAATCTCCATCACGCACAATATCGTGGTCTTCCAGTTCTTCCAGATTTTCGACAATATTGTGCATTTGATCCTGAGGTAATTTGCCCACCTCCTCCTTACGAATTTCACGACTGAGTCCATATACGAACTTATTTATTTGATGATATTTATCTATGTTATCTTCAGTTGGTCCACTGATAATCAACGGCGTCCGTGCTTCGTCTATCAGTATACTGTCAACCTCATCTACAACTGCAAAGTTAAATTCTCGTTGAACATAATCTTCCAGGGAAAACTTCATATTGTCGCGTAAATAATCAAAACCGAACTCGTTGTTTGTACCGTATGTAATATCTGCTTCATAAGCAGCACGGCGTTCTTCATCATAAATTCCATGCTGAATCAAGCCGACAGACAAACCAAGAAACTCAAAAATTGCTCCCATCCATTTGCTGTCACGTTTCGCCAGATAATCATTAGGCGTGATGATGTGTGCACCTTTTCCAGTAAGTGCATTGAGATAAACAGGACAGGTTGAAGATAAAGTTTTTCCTTCACCGGTTGCCATTTCAGCGATGTTCCCGTGATGGAGCGCCAAACCTCCCTGTAACTGAACGTCGTAATGGCGTTCTCCAATAACACGCAGTGAGGCTTCCCGAACGAGTGCAAAAGCTTCTGGAATTAGCTCATCCAGAGCTACTCCTTTTTCAAGTCGTGTTTGAAATGCTGTAGTTTTTTTTGGAAATTCTTCATCTGTCAAGGCCTTAATATCCGGTTCAAGCGCATTTATTTTGTCCACCACTTTCCGGTAGCCCTTCAGTGTTTTTGCGTTTTCATCGCCAAAAATATTTTTAACTTTTTTCCACATAGATTCCTTTTACCACATTGGGCATTGTGAGGACAGAAGACGGAGTTTGTTTGATTATGTAATGAAAAGTGATAAATTTATGAAAAATAATTCCCTCATTTGCAAACTCAGTCTAACTAAAATCCACTCGTGTAAGTGTAGCAAAACCTAAGTGCAGGGTCAAGAACTACAAAGTTTTGGCAACACTGTAAATTCTTGAACAATAACTTGCAATTCTGAGGTTTTAGCTTATCTTCAAGATAGATTCAATCTTTATAGAGTGCCCAGAGGAATGAGATTTTTTATTCTGTATCTGCTGTTGATAATAACTTTCTCAGGAGGATGTTATCCGGAATCACTGAACTATCGCCCCGGATGGGGAACACAGTGGATTGATGGTACTTTGCTGGAAGAAAACGGAAATGACCTAAAATCAAAAGGATTCATCGTTGTTCTTGAATATTATTCGCAATTTATTCAATTTGAAAACGAATCCCCTCTTTATGCACCAAAGGCAAGGCTGGTTTTACCAGAAGAGGATGGACGTTTTAGAATACACTTTGATCTTGAAGCTTCAGCGATTGAATTAGTTTTTGTTGCATCCGGTTACACTATGGAGCGTTTTCGTTTCAGACGACAAATTGGAATTGGCAAACTGGACTTTGATGCAAAATTGTCACAAAGTGAAATGTGGCGGAATCAGTTTATTCTGCAAATTGGCCCATTTTTGGACAATTTCATTCTTGAACAGCGTTATCAGATGCCAGATTCTCAACAACTTTTTATCGGAAAATGGTTAGATAATGAGCGCAGCAAATATTCCGCAGGCAACTGAACTTCAAAAAATTTATCACTCAAAAAATGTCCTGATTTTTTCACCATCGTGAAATACATAGAAAACATCACTCAGCGCAGCTGTTTTACCCACCTCAACGTGGCCCTCCGAGTCCAGGCTAATCAGCCCATATAAATAATTGAAGTCGTCACTTTCCTGCATTGTTTTGGTAACTGCCTCATTCAGCAACATTCCATCCCCAACCCTTGTTACTACCTTTGCAGCAGCTGCTTGCTGGATAATTTGTTCACCAATTCCTGTACAGGAAACACCTGCTTTTGTGGAGGCATATGTTCCGGCTACTGTTGGAGTGTCACTGACACGTCCGGGGATTTCACAACCGATTCCGCCAGTTGATGTTCCGGCAAATATATGTCCATCTTTGTCAAGCGCCACGGCTCCTACTGTTCCGTGAATTCCGGCACAATTACTTTTGTATTCGTGTAGGCGAAACTCAGTTTCCGGATTGTATTCTGGAATGCCTTTTGTTCTACAGAATTCAGTTGCCTGTGCAGAACTTAAAATAGAATGTTTTTCTCCGGACAGCAATGCTGCTGCTTCAATTGGATTCTGGATATTTTGAACATTGATCACGCCAGAAAACCGATTATTAGTGCCGTCCATTAAGGCTGCACTCATGCGTATCTGACCATCTGCCTGAAGCTTCGATCCAGTTCCAGCGTTGTAAACAGGATCATCCTCCAGCATCCGGACAGCATACCGAACGGCATCTTCTGCAGTGCGTTTTTGAAGTACTTCAAATGTCTCTTCCCACACCTTACAAAGGGAATCATGCATTATCTGAGCTTCAGTCGTTTTCCCTTCCAGACTTCCTGCTCCACCATGAATGACTAATTGCTCCATGTTTTTAAGTATTACGTCCAACCATCACAAACGCAGACCAATAAAATGGAGCACTCCACTGAACATCATCCAGCATTTCCAGACGCGCTTCACGCATTGCTTCCCGGGCAGGCATCCCTGCAAGGAGTTTGTCATAGAATTTGGTCATCAATAATTGCGTTCCGGCATCGCTGACTTCCCAGAATGAATTGATCACGTTTTTTACTCCGGCTTCCTGAAAAGAGCGGCGTAAACCATAGACACCTTCGCCTTCGTGAATCTCTCCCAAACCGGTTTCGCAAGCAGAAAGAACAACCAATTGGGTTCCGGTTAAATCCAAACTCAAAACTTCCATAGCTGTTAAAACTCCATCGTTGTCGGTGTCAATTTCCCCAAGCATGGAAGCATTCGCGTTCAAACCTGCAAAAGCAAGTCCTGCGCGCAGCAACGGATTATCCGCAGGCGGCGGAACGCTGCTCGAGCCCCGACTTAAACCCTGCAATCGTTTTTTCAACTTTTGGTCTTCTTTGAGAAAAAATCCATGAGTTGCAATGTGTAGAACTTCTGGAGGTGCCGACATATTCCGGAGTAGTTTTTCTTCTGCAACTCTTTGTGAAAAGATGGCGGTGTTCCGATCCATTGTGTCTGAAACTTCCTTGATAACTTCTCCTTCTTTTTCTGCTCCGGGTAGCGGGTCAAAATTCAGTCCACGCAATCCGGAACCCATGCGAGCACCTCGTACAAAACTTCGGGATCGTTTGTGAGATACATCTCGAGCTGCTGGAGTTTTAAGGATTTTATCAGAATCATAGTCCGGCCCCGCAATAATCATCAAATCACCTTTTGCGGCAAGCAATGGATCGAGAGCCAAATCTCTTGCGGAACTTATGATACGTAAATCAAAATTTTCCAGCAAATAACTGTCATCAGAATCTGTTAAAACATCAAAAGGTAAAACATTTAAGAGACCGTCAGGCGAAATAAAAATTGATGCTGATTCTCCCAATGATTCTGTGAGTGGTTGCCAAAGAATCTCCCAAAGATCATATGCAACGCTTTTAATGTCCTCATCTTCTGCACCCTCATCCTGAACAATTTCTCGCAATTCCATGACAATAGAACTGATTAATTCTAAATCTTCGTATTCAACAAAACTGAACTCTCCTGCATTTATTACAACTGCTAACATACGCAGTGAATCATCCTCGCCACGAAAACTCATAAAATCAACCATTGCATTTTCTCCCATTCCCTCTACTACTTCGCCCACTGTAACTTGCTTTGTGGACTGCCGGAAACGCACACTTTGCTCTCCAAGTTTTAGTTGGAGCATGTTAACTTTTTCCTCCAAATCAAAAATTATTTTGGGAAACTCCTTCCGGTTTTCATCGGTTGGTCCAGACAATGTAAGTCCTGCTAATGTTTTGCGGGTTTGGGTCAAGTCTTCCGTTATTCCCTGCAATTCAGGAGAACCAGACAGCATTACGACTTGTTTAGTTTCACTGGTAATTTTAAGTAAAATACCTTTACGCCGCAAACTCACTTCAAAAAGATCACGCGCGGTACGTTCGTCATCCAAACTCAATAGCATACGAATCAAAGCATTTTGTTCCGGTCGGTGCAAACTGATGTAAGATTGGCGTGTATTATCTCCCGCAACCCAAAGCACCCGATCCAAAAATGCATTTCTGCGTTCAAAGCCTATCATAAACAATTTGTATGCTTCCTCCGTTTTACCCATAATTTTGAGCAAATTTGCCAGGTTATTCAGAGTTTCAAAAGTATAAGGATGATTTTCACCCAAAACTTCTTCTTCCAGCTTTAGCGTTTCCTGAAACATTTTAAGTGCCTCGTCCAACTTTTCCTGCACCACAAAAAGCTCGCCCATATCATTCATACTGCGCAAAGTGTCGGCATGACGTTTACCAAAAACCTTGGTTCTTCCTGCCAAAGCCTCCATCAAATGTTTTTCCGCAGCTTCCAAATTTCCAAGTGATTTTTGAACACGCCCCAGGTTATTAAGGGCTTTTAATGTATTTTGATGTTCTGCACCAAGTAATTTGCTCCATTGAGAATGAACTTTGGTGAAGATTGGTTGGGCTTCGTTGTAACGTTCATCCCGTAAATAAAGATAGGCAAGGTTATTTTGATTTGCAATGGTGTTTGTGTGATTTTCGCCAAATACTTCTGTATTGAGTTGAATTACTTTTTGATAATTCATTTCAGAACGCTTAAAGTCACCTTGAGATTCATTAAGAAAAGCAAGGTTGTTAAGCAAAGCCAATGAGGTTGGATGTTTATCTCCCTGAATTTTTCCGGAAATTGCAAAGGCTTTTTTGAAAAGTGGTTCTGCTTCATCGTACAAACCCTGATTTTCCAACAACAAGGCAAGGTTGTTCATTACAGAAACTGTCTGTGGTGTTTCTTCACCAATTGCAGCAATCATCACTTTTAAAGATTGTCTAAAAAGTTTTTCTGCTTTTTGATAATCACCCAGGCGGCGCCGAACGCTAGCCAAATTATTCAGGTCACCGGCTGTATTTGGATGCGCCTCTCCAAGCAATGCTAAGTCGACCTCGTAAACCTGCTGATGTAAAAGCAATGCCTTTTTTAGCTTGCCCGTATCTTCATATAACTGGGCAAGATGACTCCTGGCCTGTATAACAAGAGAATCTTCCTCACCATATTCTGCAACTGCACCCTGCATACTTTCTAAAAACAATTTTTCGGCCAGAGAAAAATTTCCTTGCTGACGATAAATTTCAGCAAGATTTTCCTTGCTCGCCAAAATGAGAAAACTCGTTTTATTCATAACCTCTAGCATTAAAGGCAATGCCGTTTCAAACAATTCCTGAGCAGGTTTTAATTTCCCCTGTGTCAGGTACAGTTGTGCTAAGTCAGCCATTGCTGATAGAGTCTCTGGAGAATTTTCGCCTAAGACCTTTTTGTAAGCTTTCAGTGCTTCACTAAGCATTACTTCTGCTTCACCGGTACGTCCCAATTCCTGTAAATTCAGACCAAGAACTCTCAATCTGGAAGCACGTTGTGGATCATCTTCAGTGGTAAGCCTAAGAGCTTCCTGTAAAACCGATTCTGACATTTCCGGATCAATTGAATTGAGAAATCCACCATAGTTGTCAAGAACAGAAAGTGTAGTCGCATCACTTTCACCAAAAGCAGAAACTGAAGTTTCAAGAGCTACCTGGTAAATCTGATTCGCCTCTTCCAGTTGATCTAATTCTCCATGGATTTGTGCCTGCAACAACATACTGGAAATGGTTTTTAATGCACCTGAACCAAAAGCTACTTCTGCCAGTGAAACTGATTCCTGTGCTGAATTCAAGGCTCCTTCAAGATTACCTTCCTGATAAAGCTGTTGAATTTCTGACTGACGTAAATTCCACAATTCTGCAGCCTTTTCCGGAGTTGTTTGAGAAAAGGAAGTATTATTCAGTGGAAGTATCTGAAGTAAAGTTAAGATCAACCCTAAAAAAACAAATTTAAAAATTGAATTACTCTTTCGCATGGAGACCTCTTAAGTTTATTTTATAGCCAATAATACATTATACACATCAATTTTGCCAACAATCTAAAATCTACCTGATTGAGCAGTGCAACATCGTTAACATGTTTTAACCTCATTAGTAAAGCTTTTCTAAATCTTCAGCTACTAAATAAACGGCGTATGTAAAAACTGCTGGTTACTTTTTTTGAAAAATTAACCGCTGAAACGTGCTTGGGCAACTTCCAATTTATGTGAGGAAGTTTCCCACTGGCTGACATGTGTAGAAAGTTGAGCATTCAATTTTTCTTTTTCGGTTTGTAAATTCTGGATTTCCTCAGGCGATGCTTGCTGATAAAAATTTTCTACTCCAAATTTTGCTTCAATTGCAGAAATTTTTTGTTCCCCCTCTTCAATCAGTGTTTCAAAACGTGTGGACTGTTTTTTTAATTTTGATATGTCACTCTGAAGTTTTTTTCGTTCAGGATAGCTCAATTCCTGAGTTGAAGGTGTCGCTTTTGTTTCCCGGTGTGTCGTAGAAAGAGGCTGATCCCGGCTTAGATAGTCATCACCATATTTTTCAAGGTATTCCTGATAGCTCCCGTAAAAGTCGCGGACACCATGTGGAGTTAATTCCAGGATATGAGTTGCAACTTTGGAAACAAAATGCCGATAGTGACTTACCACCAAAACAGTACCTTCAAATGCTTTCAAAGCATCACCAAGTGCCGCAACACCTTCCAGATCCATATGATTTGTAGGTTCATCGAAGATTAAGACATTCCTTTTTTCCAGCATTATTCTTGCAAATAGCAATCGGGCAGATTCTCCGCCACTCAATGCAGTAACCTGTTTAAGGGCTTCATCTCCTGACAGTAAAACTCGACCTAACAAACCACGGATGGCTCCAATCGTTTCGTGAGGTGCAGTTGCATAAAGCCAGTCGTAAGCACTGATTTTTCCACGTAAATGTTCATGGTGATCTTGGGCAAAATAAGATGTATGAGTCTCATATCCCCAATCGAAAGTACCTTCGTCTGCAGAAAGCTGATCAAGAATAATTTTCAGTAAAGTTGATTTTCCAATACCGTTTGGACCAATGATAGCGACTTTTTCACCCCGTTGAATTTCAAAAGATACATTTTTCAGAACCTCAGTTTTCCCAAACTTTTTGCTCACATCTTTTACAGTCAGCACAGTTTTCCCGGAGGGTCGAAACTCCTCAAATCTCAGGTCCGGAGATATACGTGAGGAGCGCTTTACCTCCGGCACATCCATTTTATCGAGTTGTTTGACACGTGACTGGGCTTGCCGAGCTTTGGTAGCTTTTGCCCGAAAACGATCTACAAAGGCCTGTAGTTCAGCAGTTTTGCGCTCATAGTTTTCGATTTCTTTACTTTTCTGAGTTTCAGCCAGGATTTTTGCTTCAAGGAACTGTTCGTAATTTCCAGTGTAAAGTCGTAATTCTTCGTAATCTATATCAATAATGTGACTGGCAACCTCATTGAGAAAGTTTCTGTCATGTGAAATAAAAATCAGGGTTCCTTCGAACTGTGTACACAAATAGTTTTCCAGCCAGCGGATTGAAACAATGTCCAGATGGTTGGTTGGTTCGTCAAGCAGCAACACATCGGGTTGCTGAAAAAGCAGTTGAGCTAAAAGTACACGCAATTTGAAGCCGCCGGAAAGTGCCTTCATAGGACCAGTGTGAAATCCTGTACCAATCCCCAATCCAGATAACAACTCTGCAGCAAAAGGTTCAGCTACATAACCGTCTGCATCAGCAATCATCTCTTCCAGTTGACCCAGCCTGTGGCCGGATTGACTATCTAGATTTTCTGACTCAAGAATTTTTTCTTTTTCTCTAAGAGCTTCGCATAAAGCGGGCTTTCCGAGGAGCACTACGTCAATAACTTTAATATTTTCATACTGAAAATGATCCTGCCTGAGAACTCCAAGTTTCAAGTCACGTGGTACAGATATTGTTCCGGAATTGGGTTTTTCTTCTCCAGCAATCAGCCGCAACAGCGTGGACTTTCCAGAACCATTTGCACCAACAAGCCCGTAGCTTTTACCTGGATTAAAGGTGACTGATGATTTTTCAAAGAGTGTTTTTTTGCCATAATTCATGGCTAAGTCAGCAATACTGATCATTATTAATTAATTATTTTATAATTGGAAATTGTTTTAAAAGTTAGATTACTACCCTTATTGCTTTGAATAACAAAGAAAAATCAGCAGTATTTGGTCTTAATGTAAGAATGATTCTCAATCTATAAGCTTAGAAAAAAACTTGTTGAATCTCAACGCAATTCTAATTTAAAGTCTTTTTAAAACTAATAAAACAAATATCTAAAATTAATCTTTCCCTTTTTATGACACTCTGTGGTTGCCCGGCGAAAGATTTTACGTTATGTTGTGTTGTGTCCAAATTTCTAATCTAATTAAACCCTTTTCGTCTCATGCACCGTAATGCTACCTTCAGGGAATACAGCGAACATTTTGATTCGCTGCTTCCAGATCAGGATTCACTTCTTATTCAGTTGTGCGAGCATCTTTTCAACTCAGGATTTGTCTTTGTGGATGCTTCTGAAAATGAGCTTGAAGCAGGAGGATGGGTGATACGTGACTTTTTTGATCAGGAAGCTGAGGTACTTAGTACACTTGTTACAAGAGAGAGTTATGGGGGTTTCATTGATTATGTTAAACAATTTAATTGGCCTGCAGAAATTCTGAAAAAAAAACTTTCCCAGCGAATTCAAAAATCATTTGATCAACTGGCTAAAGGGAAACACCATCATTTCAATATTCGTTACAACATTTCTTATGGACTTCGTGAGCAAGAAAAACACCCCCTATATGATTTTCTTTTGCACATCGAGACGTATTATAGTCTGGTTTTAGGTGGAGAGACACTGGAACAGGAAGACCAGGAAGAGGGACCGGATTTTTCAAAAACCAACTTCAAGATTGAAGACGTGAAACAGTTAAGAAGCCAGGTTCGGGAACGACTTGAAGGACGTGAGCTGGTAAAAGGCTTCCTGAAGCACATCGCAAAAAAACGTGGTGTTTCAGTCGAAAGTTTAAATCCTGTAATAAAACAGGCACGAAAAAACTCTCCAATAAAATTTTTGCGACCTTCACAACTAAATCCAACTGCTGATAAACAAACCGCTCCAGATGTTGCAGAAATTCTTATTGTGGAACAAAAAAATGATATTGTTGACAAACTGGACATCAGTTCAACACTGAATGAAGATCAAAATGAACTTTCAGAATTTCCTCTAGAGCCTGACCTGGTAACTGATATAGCAGAAACTGCAGATGTCTTGATAAAGTCAAAAAAAGCAGAAGAGGGAATTTTTGAGGAAGAAACTGAGGCAGATTCCTCAATTCTTACTACTTCCGATCTGTTGCTTAACTTTGAAGAAGATGAAGAGATTGAAGAAGATGAAAGCGGCTTTATTCAAGTTGATTCTTACGAGACTGATGTGGTATTTGGCGGAGAGAAAATTTCAAAGTCTGCATTGGAAAAGTTTATTCGCCAGTATCCTGACAGCACACTCAGATTCCTTTTACGAAGAAGTTTGGATGGGAAACCTCTATCTGCAGAAATTGAGGCTATTTATTACAACTGGGAGAAACGTGGATTGTCACGGGGACGCCTGAAAAAAAATATGCTGAAACTGATGGAATGGCCGGAAGTCCCTGATTTGCCGATTCTTGATCTACTTCAGAGCCTAAAAGACCGCATATACGAAGACTCGCAAAAAAAAGAGACCTAGCCTCTTTATTATTATCTTATTTTCTCAATTCTTCACTTAATTTTGAAAAATGTTCCAAGCTTCCCGGATTAGCAAGTGCTGATGTATTTTCAATATCTTCGCCTTTGATAGTTTGCAGTGCAGCCTTTTCTACTTTTTTCCCACTGATAGTTCTTGGCACATCCGGAATCGCTAAAATCCGTGCCGGAACATGACGCGGAGTAGTGTCACTGAGAATAACGGTTTTTATTTTGGCAACTAAATTTTCATCCAACCGGATTCCGTCACGTAATACCACAAAAAGCACAATCCTCACATCACTCTCCCAAGGTTGTGCAACAACTAAACTATCCTCAATCTCCTTCATTTCTTCAACAGGACGATATATTTCAGCAGTACCAATTCTAACTCCACCGGGGTTAAGAACTGTATCACTTCTGCCATATACAATTATGCCCCCGCGTTCAGTAATTTCAATAAAATCTCCATGTGTCCAAACACCCGGGAATTTTTCAAAATATGCTTTATGATACTTTTTACCATCCGCATCATTCCAGAAATAAATCGGCATAGACGGAAAAGGGTCAGCACAAACCAATTCTCCTTTTTCACAAACCACTGACTCGCCGTCTGAATTGTATGCAAGTGTATTCATACCCAGAATTTTGCACTGTAGTTCCTCAGAATAAACCGGAAGATTTGGGTTGCCTCCCATAAAACATCCGGCAATATCAGTGCCGCCCGCAATTGACATTAGTGGGACATAAGCAACTTCCGCATAAACCCATGAAAACAAATCTGCTGGAAGTGGAGAACCTGTTGATAAAATTGCTCGTAATGATTCCAGTTTATGATTAAGCTTTGGTGAATGTCCTGCTTTACTAACTGCACCAAGAAACTTTGGACTTGTTCCAAAATGTGTGATCTGCTGTTCGTCTATTAAGCGCCACATTCGTCCAATGTCCGGGAATCCGGGTGCACCATCATATAAAATTAGAGTTGCTCCTGAAGCAAGACTACTTACCAGCCAATTCCACATCATCCATCCACAAGTAGTAAAAAAAAACATCCGGTCTCCTGGATGCACATCTGTATGATAACGATGTTCGGTTAGATGCTTCAGCAAAGTACCTCCTGCTCCGTGAACGATAGATTTAGGCAAACCTGTAGTTCCTGAAGAGTAGAGAATGTAAAGCGGATGATCAAAAGGAAGTTGTGCAAAATTTACAGTACCTGCAGAAGAGTTCAGTAACTTGCCCCACGCCTGCTCATTACCTTGAAATTTTATTGTTGTTTCTGTAAAAGGTACTATAAACACCGATTCAATAGAAGGAATACGGCTGACGATTTCTCGGATTTTGAGAAGACAATCATGTTCTTTACCGTTGTAGTAATATGCGTTGACAGTTATCAAAATTTTTGGTGAAATTTGTCCCAACCTATCGTAAATACCGTTAATTCCAAAGTCCGGAGAGCAGGAAGACCAAATTGCTCCAAGACTCGCAGTTGCCAGCATCCCGATAACGGCTTCTGGACAATTTGGAATAACTGCTGCGACACGATCATTTTTTGAAACTCCAAGGGACTTCAGTCCGGAGGCGCATTTTGCTACTACATCCCGTAACTCTGAGTAACTCAGGGAGCTTGTTGAACCATTTTCTCCAGTAAAACAGAGTGCTTCATTTTCATCCTTACCCCGTGCCAATAAATTTTCTGCAAAATTCAACCGTACACCCTCAAACCAACCAGAAGGTTCCGTACCAATTTTTTCACTAAATTTGGATTTGCTCATAACTTTGCTCCACTCTGCAGAAGAGCGTACTTCGCAATCACGCCAAACTTCTTTCCAGAATAGTTCTGGATAATCGATGGACCACTGGTGTAAAGTCGAATATTCGCAATCCGAAAGCTCGTACCGTTCCTGTACTTTTTTGCTGAAGCGTGTAAGTAGAGTTTTTTCCTGTTCTTCTGGACTTGGCTGCCAGAGAGCTATGGGCATATTTATCAGTTTGTTATTTAAATTTCAGATCAATAAGTTTTGCAGTTATGGTTCCGTCCCAATCTTCCGGAATAATTTCATCGATAGGGAAGCCAAACTCTTTTGACTGTCCGGGCTCCAAAGGTAAAGAGTCACTGAAAGAATAATTATTTATCGGGAAAAAATTATGAACCTTAGAAAATTTTCCATCTTCACCTATGAAATTAACATTCATAGTTGCAATCTTAATCGTGTGTTCTCCATTATTTTGAATTACACCAAAAATTGCTGTTCCCAACTTGCCTTTTGAAGTTCCAGCGCCTACCCTTACATTCTGAAGTTCAACTTTAGCCAGTTCAATTCGCAATTCTTTGAGCTTAATTTTCTGAAAATACAGGGTGAGAATTGACAGAACAATTACAATAATTACTATAAAAAACAGTCGTTTGTGTTGCCTGAAAAACATTATCAAATTATCCTGATAAATATTTATACTGGGTAGATGTGACTCTTACTATAGAGAAAATATCTGGACAATGTCCAACTTTTTGAGATTCTTTGAAAAATATTAAAATAGGATCAAGGTTGATTTATTCAATCAATTTTTACTTATTTTCTATTTTAAATTGATTTAATTGATTTTTTTAAAAAAAAGTATTGAAGAATACGGTCCCATAGTTATAGTATGGTTTCAGTATTCTTACAGTCTTCGCTGATCTTAGCTTCAGAAGAGGTAAAAGAAGTCTTTAAATAAGAGTCCGTCAGAAAAAAACAAATAATTTTAAAAAATCTCTAGCATTAATATATTAGACAAATATGAGGAACGAATGGTAAAAGTTGATATTGTACGGGCTATCCAACTGGGAACTGACTTACAGTTTGGTGAGGCTGAAAAAGTTGTTAACGACATGTTGGAAATGATCAAAGAAAAATTAGAGAAAGGTGAGGATGTACTTATCACAGGTTTAGGAAAGTTTGAGTTGCATAGCAAAAAATCTAGACCTGGACGTGATCCAAAATCAAAAAGGGATTATGAAATTTCTGCACGAAATGTTGTGACATTTCATCCCTCTAAGATCTGGCGAGACGAATTGAACAATAACAATTAATTCATTTCCCTTCATGCAATTTGAAGCAATCTGCTTTGATTTAGACGGCACATTGTTAGATAGCTTGGCCGACTTAGCACACTGTACAAATACAATACTTTCAAAAAGAGGATTCCCAGAACACCCCGTTGATGCATTTCGCTATTTTGTAGGAGATGGAGCGAAAATGCTTATTACCCGTGCCCTTCCTGAAGAAGTCCGTAAAGAACCACTCATAGAAAAATGCAGACAGGATTTTGAGACAGCATACCTTGAGTGCTGGGATAAACATACTCAGCCTTATGATGATATTCCTGTATTGTTGGATGAATTGGAATCCCGTAAACTCAAGCTGACAGTTTTGTCTAACAAACCTCACAAATTTACATTGCTTGCAGTCAAGCATCTTTTGCCAAATTGGGAATTTGAATTGGTTTTAGGGCAACGGGAAGGCATTCCACGTAAGCCAGATCCTGCTGGAATGATTGATATTTGCAAGCAGTTGAAAATTCCAGCTAAGTCTTTTCTTTATTTGGGAGACACCGCAACTGATATGAAAACAGCCACGAGTGCCGGATGTTTTCCGGTGGGCGTGCTTTGGGGATTTCGACCGGAAAAAGAACTGAGGGAAAACGGTGCTCAAGCAATCATAAAAGCACCTTTGGAATTACTTGATTTACTTCACTAAAACCTGTTACTTCAAAACCTCCTTAATCGTTTCCGCCACAAACTTCGTCACCATTTTCTTCCGGAAGCCCAAAGTCATATCCGTATTGTCCATCGGTTTTGCCAGTTTTGCCGCTACTTGAGCCGTATTTTCAATCCGTGTAAGGCTCCCTTCCGCAGTGAGTGAGCCACCCACCAAAAGTTTTTCCGCCTCAAACGCCCGCAGTGGACACGAAGCCACCGCACCCAAAACAATCCGAGCTTCCATACAATTTCCGGATGTGTCCAAACGCAATGCTACTGCCACGCCAAGCACTGGAAAATCAATTGAATCCCGCCGACTTAATTTGCGGTAATTCATTCTCCATCCTTCATGAAACGGTAGGTGAATGGATACCAGCAATTCATCCGGAGTTTTGTTGAGAAAATCCATTCCGTCATTTTTGTAAAATTCTCCTGCCGGAACAATGCGTTTACCGTCAGAATTCATCAAATGAAATTCCGTATCTAAGGCGACCATCACCGGAGCGCAATCAGAGGACGAAACCGCCAAACATTTTGGACTACTCCGCGCCACCCAACAAATAGCACCGTTTTGCATCGGACTTTCCGTTTTTTTCAAACAAAATCCAAGTGATTTGCGCCATTGAAATGTCTGGTTGTAATAATTACATCGTGTATCCAAACACAAATTTCCACCAATGGTTCCCATATTCCGCAACTGTGGCGCAGAAACCAAAGATGCTGCTTTTGCTAATGCCGGAAAATTTTTGAGGATTTCCAGATGTTCCGCAACTTCACTCAAAAAAACTCCTGAACCAATCGTTAATCCATTTCCGGAGTCATCCAAACTAATGCTGCGAAGTTCTGCTAATTTCCGCAAACCAATCAGTATTTTCGGTGTGAATTGCCGCCGTTTCATATTCGGAAACAAATCTGTTCCTCCGGAAACAAACATCGCAGAGTCACCGCACTCTGCTTTCATTGCAACAGCCTCAGCAATGCTGTTTGGAGCTTGATATTCAAATGGTGGTAAGCGCAACATAATTAATTAAGACACGAATTAAGACACGATTATTCTCTATCAAAGTGACAGAGAAGCATACAGAACCGTCAACTTTCAACCGTCAACCGATTTCACTTTGATGGCTTCCGGAAATGTGATTTTTGGAAATTTATTTGGGCCGACTCTTCCAATAACCCCGGACCCTCCGGGCTTTCCGGATTTTAGCCCTTTTAAACCTTGATAAATTTTTTCCGGAGTAATCGGCACTTCATCGACACGCACACCGACCGCATTGTAAATCGCATTGGCGATGGCGGGCATGATCGGCAGTAATGGCCCTTGGCCGGCTTCTTTGGCCCCGTACGGCCCTTCCGGATCATGCGTTTCTACTAAAAATGTTTCGATTTCCGGCATATCGAGTGCGGTTAAACTTTTGTAATCCAACATCGACGGAGTTTTGTGCAAACCTCCGGGGTTGTCTTTTCCGGTGCGATAAATTTGTTCTTCCATCATGGCCTCACTCAAACCCATGTACGCACTTCCTTCGACTTGTCCGATGACTAATTTTTCGTTGATCGCTTGTCCGATATCGTGTGCCATCCAGAGTTTGTCCACACGATAAATTCCACTTTCCGGATCACAAGTGACTTCTGCAACACAAGCGGAATAGCTGTAATTCGGGGACGGCCCCACACCTCCGCCTTTGTATTTTCCGCCGCGACTAGGTGGTGTATAACTGCCGACGGAACCCAGAATACCGTATTTTGTTTCTGCCCATTGCACGGCATCCACAAAGGGAACAGGTTCTCCGGAACCGTTTTTTGATAAAACAGAACTATTCCGGAGCATTAATTTTTCTGCCGGAATTTTCAAAACTTCGGATGCGGCAGACAATATTTTTTCACGTAAAGGGCGTGCCGCGTCAATGGCCGCATTTCCGGTCATCAGTGTTACACGACTGGAATAACTTCCCAAATCCACCGGAGTTAAATCTGTATCCGCTGTGACCACAATAATATCCCCAATGTCGATTCCCAGTTCCTCGGCCACAATTCCGGCCAGCACAGAATTTGATCCTTGACCGATGTCCGTGCTGCCGCAAAAAACAGTTACGCCGCCACCGCGGTCGATTTTGATTTGCACTCCAGAATGTGGCATTTTGTTCCAGTAAATAGGCAGGCCCGCACCGCTCAAATAAGAACCGCATCCCAGCCCAAAACCTTTACCCAAAGACGATCCCGTTCGCCGCTGCTGGAATCTGGAAGCCTCCGTGACTTTGCGGATACACTCACCTAAACCGTTTGTGGTCACTGTGAGGTGGTTCACGGTTTTGCTGTTGTCCGGTATCAAATGTCGCAATCGTAATTCTGCCGGATCCAGTTCCAAATCCTCAGCAAATTTGTCAAGCAAAACTTCCAGCGCAAAACGGGGCTGCGGCGTGCCATGTCCTCGTTTGGGACCGCATGGAGCTTTATTGGTAAAAACCCGCATCGCTTCAAATTTGTAATTTGCAATCGGATACGTCACTGTCTGCAAAGCACCGGTGTAATAGGTACTGGCAACACCGTAACTTCCGTATGCTCCACCATCCAGAAAATTACGAAAATGCAAAGCTGTGATTGAACCGTCTGACTTCATTCCGGCTTTGACCCACATCAATACCGGATGACGTCCACGATGTGTGTAAAAAACTTCTTCGCGGGTCAAAGTTAATTTTACCGGGCGACCTGTCATCATGGCCAGTTTACACACAACCATTTCATGTTGGAACGGATCCGTTTTTCCGCCAAATCCTCCACCAACCGGAGTCGCAATTACACGAATTTGACTGGCCGGCATTTCCAAAACTTTGGCCAAAGCACGGTGAACATAGTGCGGAGTTTGCGTGGAAGACCAAAGCGTGATCCGTCCATCGGCTCCGTGTTGAGCGACGGCAGAGTGTTGTTCCAGCGGCAAATGCGTGTTGCCTTCGTAATAAAAAAGTTCTTCGCGTATATGGTCTGCTTCTGCAAATCCGGTTTCGATGTCGCCAAATTCGAGAGCCACTTGTTTGTGAATATTTCCGGAATCGGCATATTCGTGAATTTGCGTTTTTGAAATTTCAGTTTCTTCCAAGGATTTCAAACCGTCTTCAATGGTCAAAACAGACGGCAAAAGCTCATATTCGACGACTATATCTTCGAGTGCAGACTCTGCTGTTTCTTCGTCAATAGCCGCCACTGCCGCCACGGGATCACCAATCATGCGCACTTTGTCCACACACAACGATTCCTCGTCCTGACTCACCGGCAAAATCCCAAAAGGAATCGGTAAATCTTTGCCCGTCATGGCCGCCACGACTCCGGGTCGTTTCAAAGCCTGTGTCAAATCAATGCTTTTGATCCGAGCGTGCGGGTGAGGACTGCGCAACATTTTGGCAAAGAGCATTCGTGGTAAAAACATGTCATCAGCATAAACGGTCTCACCTTTGGCTTTGGCCAAACCGTCTACTTGAGCCCAAGATTTACCAATCCATGTGAGGCTCGCTTGTAAATCTTTGTTTTCACTCATAAACTATTTGATCTGTAAGAAGGATTACCAATTCATTTCCTTCATAAGTTCCATAGAGAAAAAAGTATTCTCCCCGTTCATGATTGTAAATGAGAGTTTCTTTGCCGACCACGAAGCGATGAACCAGAGGTTCTCCCAAAGTGGTCATGATTTCTTCTCATGTTGTCTTTCCAACTTAGATAAAAGACGGAATTCCTTCAGCTGCCTGAAATTTTCCGAAAGTGCTAACTGAACAGGAAGACACTAAAGTGTGATCCCTATACCTGTTATGATTCTGAAAAAACACATTTTAATCTTCATAGTGACTCTACTTCGAACCTTTAGGAATTTTGCTGCATCAATGCTAATTCTCCAGCAGCTTGCTCTACGGCTTCTATGATTTTTGAGTACCCGGTACAGCGACACAAAGTTCCTGACAGTGCTTCCCGAATAGTATTTGAATCCGGATTTGAATTTATTTCAAGCAGGGCTTTGGCGGTCATCAACATTGCCGGAGAACAGTAACCGCATTGGGATGCTCCTTGTTCTGCAAAAGCGGTTTGCAGTGGATGCGGAACCCCATTTTTTGCTAAACCTTCAATGGTTTGGATCTCCTGTCCCTGCACCTCAACAGGCAAAATAAGACAGGCCAAAACCGGTTCTCCGTCAATCAACACCGAACAGGCTCCGCACTCTCCCAACTCACAACCGTGTTTGGTTCCGGTGAGGTACAAATCTTCACGCAAAACTTCCAGCAAAGTTTTGTGAGTCGAAGTCCAAACCTCCTTAGTTTCGCCATTGATATTGAGAGTTAAGAGTTGTTTCATATTAATTTTATTTTTGTTATCAGCCACAGATTTGCACAGATATTTTTCTATCAGTTTTTATCCGTGTTGTCTGTAGCTAACTTATTTTTCCACATGAAAGCGTTTTGCCTTCATTTCAAAACGGGGCAGAGTTCCGGAAGGCACAACTTTTATTTCCGGGACTAAACTCAATTCGATCTGTATTGCTTGGTCCACAGTATGTCGAGAAGCTTTTTCGTCAGCGTTTTTGCTTATTTCCAATTCAATCGTCAAATGTGCCATTTCCCGTTCAGTTGAAACCGTGATCCGGAATTCTTCAACTGCCTCACATTTACGAACTAAATTTTCCACTGCGCTGGGGAAAACATTGATTCCACGCACAACCACCATGTCATCTGACCGCCCCAGAACACCACCTTCGAAACGAACAAAAGTGCGCCCGCATTCGCAAGAGTCCGGATTAAGCCGTACAAGATCTCCTGAACGGTAACGGATTACCGGATAACCGATGCGCCCCAAATTCGTGATAACCAGTTCGCCTTGTTCTCCTGCCTGAACCGGTTCCTGAGTTTCCGGATTCAAAACCTCAACTATGAATTCACTTTCGATAGCATGTGTTCCGTTTGGTTGAATTTCGCATTCAAAACTGTGTGCCCCTACTTCTGAAGCTCCCGCGTGATCATAACATTTTGTGTCCCAAACAGATTCAATATGGGCTTTAGTTGCCGGAATATTGGCTCCAGGTTCTCCTGCATGAATCAGAGTTTTTAATGGAATTTCACACAAATCAAATCCGGAATCCCGAGCGACTTCCGCCAAACGCAAAGCATAAGTTGGAGTACAGCACATGGCCGTCACACCAAGTTCTTTCATCAAATGCAACCGCTGCAATGAATCCCGCCCTCCGCCAGGAATCATCAAGGCTTTAATTACTTTTGCACCCTCGACTGCTGCCCAAAAACCAATGAATGGTCCAAAAGAAAATGGTACAAACAAACGATCATTTTCCGTCAAACCTGCTCCTGACAAAACATAACCCCAGCAACGCCCCCACCATTCCCAACTTTCCGGGGTGTCTATCACTCGCAGGGGAGTTCCGGTGGTTCCGGATGTCTGGTGAAAACGAGAGTAAGAGGATTCCGGGAAAGTTGCATTGGTTCCAAAAGGCAAAGCATCCTCCTGGGCTTGTACTAACTCCGCTTTGGTAGTCAGCGGTAAACTCTCCAAATCACTTAAGGTTTGTATCGCTTCCGGACGAATTCCCACGGCATCCAGCTTTCCCGTATAAAAACGGTTGCTCCCATAAATTTTTTCCAGCATGGAATACAACTTTTCTATTTGTAGTAATTCCAATGCTTCGCGGGGCATGGTTTCTACTGACTGCTCGAAAAATCGCATTAAGTGTTTCTTATCTGTTTGTTGCTATACAGAAGTAAAAACAATTACAAAATAAAATTATCGTCCACCGACAAGAATTGAATCAATTTTCAAAGTGGGCTGACCAACAGTTGTCGGAACCCAGCCACTGGCCGCTCCGCACATTCCTGCTGCCAAATCCAGATCATCGGCAATCATCGAAATCTGCGACAGGACATCGAAACCCTTGCCTATCAGCGTTGCTCCTCGCACTGGTTCAGCGATTTTGCCATTGCGGATAGCATAACCTTCTTGCACTGCAAAATTGAATTCACCAGTCCCCGGATTGACAGATCCACCACCCATTTTTTTTGCATACAGGCCAAATTTAATGGAACGCAGCATTTCTTCAATCTTGTGCGGTCCGGGAGCAATAAAGGTGTTGCGCATACGGGAAACCGGAGCAAATTTGTACGATTCGCGTCGTGCAGAACCGGTACGGGAAATACCGACTTGATCTGCACCGATACGGTCACTGAGGTAATTATTGAGTATTCCGTTTTCGATTAGTACGGTTTTTTGCGTCGGCGTTCCTTCGTCGTCCACATTACACGAACCCCATTTGTTTGCAATAGTTCCATCGTCTATTGCAGTAAGAATCGACTGACCGACATGCTTCCCTATTTTTTCGCAAAAAGGAGATGCGTTTTTTCGGATCGCTTCTGTTTCCAATGGGTGACCGCAAGCCTCGTGGAAAATAACACCGCCGAATCCATTACCCAAAATCACAGGCATTTTTCCTCCATCGATGTATCCTGCAGCGGCCATACGCAACGCCGATTGTGCCGCATTTTCTGCAAGTTCCTCCAAATTTAAATCCTGAAAAAATTCATAACCACCCAAAACTCCTGGACTTTCAGCTGCTGTTTGGGGTCCATCGCCTTTTTCTGCAACTGCAGAAAGACGCATCCTGGAATAATTTCGTGAGTCCTCGGCCCATAAACCCTCGCTGTTGGCTATAAGTACCGAGCGTTTTTTTTCAGACATGTTGACCGTGACCTGCTGAATATCGTCACCGTGATTACGGGTTTTGTTATCCAGTTCCCTTAGCAATTCAACACGCTCAGACTTGCTCACCGTTTCTGGATTTACGGCTATATGGTGAATGTCTTCGATTGACTGAGGCTGAAGGGATTGCATATCTACGGACTGCCCTTCTTTCTGGGATTGCCCTAAATTGCCGGTGAGTTTCAGCAAATTGGCTTCGTCAGGATCACTGCTGTAACCGTAATAGGCTTCGTTGCCGTAAAGAAGACGCACCCCTATTCCAAATGAGTTTGAAGAATTTATTTCTTCAATTTTCTGATCAAGCAGATTGATAGAAGAAGCAACAGAGTCCTCTACAAAAACTTCAGTAAAGTCTGCGCCCTGCTGAAGTCCGTACTCCAAAATTTTTGCAACCGTGTTTTCGTTGAGCATAATTTTTCCCGGAATAGGTTGTTTCGAGTAACTTTAAATAATATGAAAGTTTTGATCAATCATTTTAAAGCATAATTGACAGTGGTGCAATCCGGAAACGTTAATCAAACTACGTTGTATTCCGGAATCAAGCGCTTCTCAGCAAATCGGTTGTAATCCAACTTGCTGATGTCAACGGTGGTGGCTTCACCGTCTATGAGAATTTCGGCCATCAATTTTCCACAAATTGGACCCTGCATGAATCCGTGTCCTGAAAATCCACTCAGCAAGTAAAATCCTTCCACCGGTGTAGGACCGATGATGGGATGTGCATCCGGAGTCATTTCGTACAGTCCAGCTTGTCGTGCCTGGATCCCGGAGTTTCCCAGCAAGGGCATTCGCTGTATTGCAGATTCGATGTGTTTCAATTCCCACTCGGAATCAATTCTTTGATCATCTCCAATTTTTTCGTTGGGATTTGACATGCCTGTAAGCAGTCCGGAACCTTCCCGGTGAAAATAAAGACTTTGCGCAAAATCAATGACAAACGGGAAGTCTTCTGGAAGTTCCTGAATTGCTTCAGTGACAAACCACTGACGCCGCAGCGGAAATACTGGAATTTCGAGACTAATCTCTTTTCCAAGGCTTGCACTCCATGGTCCACAGGCATTGACTACAGTTTTAGTTTCAATGGTTCCAAGAGATGTTTGAACTTTCCAAATTTGATTATTTTTTACATCAATTCCGATTGCAGAACAATCAGTAATGCAGACTGCTCCATGCCGACGCGCAGCATTGATGTAACCCATCACGATACTGTTGGGATCTGCAAGTCCGTCTTCTGCGTTAAAGCTTCCAGCAAGTGCATCCGGGAAGTCGCAGGGAGCGGCAATATTGCGTACTTCTTCTCCGGTAAGCCATTCGGTTTGAACGCCGAGGGAACGTTGAAGTTCAACCGTTTTTCGGAACACCTCTACATCTTTTTCCCGAGTCAGTGCAAACAAATATCCGCATTTTTGCACCAACACCGATTGTCCGGTTTCTTCCTCAAAAGCATCAATCATGGGAAGACTTTTTTGGGAAAGCCGGATGTTGACTTCAGTATTGAACTGATAACGAATCCCTCCTGCACAACGTCCGGTTGCGCCGGTACCGAAAAACTTTTCGCGTTCCAGAAGCAAAACGTCTTTGTAGCCGCGGCTTGCCAAATGATAAACAGTGCTTGCACCCATGACTCCACCTCCGATAATTACTACCGAGGCAGTTTTTGGCAGTCTGGACATTTTTTATATAGAGACAATTGTTCCGAGATTTTCACGCTCTGCGTTTTTCAAAGCAATCCCGGCAGAGACGGCATCCTGTACGGCAACTCCACAGGATTTAAAAAATGTCAGTTGTTCAGGTGAGGTTCGTCCAGATTTTGTTCCATTGATGAGCTCTCCTATTTCTGCAACAATTTTGTCTGCTGTGATCAAACCTTGTTTAAGTGGAGTGACTATATCTCCTGTTTCGATCAGTGCAGATTCACGGGAATCAACGAATACAAGAGCATTTTGAATAGTATCTGAATCGATTTCCTGCATTGATGGCTGAAAAGAACCAACTGCATTTAAATGAGCCCCCTGTTTGAGATTCTTAAAGGAAATAACAGGAGTAGAGGAAGTGGTGGCAGTACAGACAATGTCTGCATTTTTTACGGCTTCTGCAGAAGAAGTAACTGCTTGAATATCCTTTGGAATTGGACCAACTCCGGACATTTTTTCCACAAAATTTTGTACATGTTCAGGGTTTGGACTATAAACCCACGCTTGCCGAATACTGCGAACAGTACAAACTGCATCCAGTTGTGAACAAGCCTGTTTTCCGCTGCCGATTATTGCGACAGAAACCGCATCCGTAGACGCAAGCAATTCTGTGGCGGCTCCGACTCCAGCTCCGGTACGAACTGCAGTCAAAACTTCTCCATCCATCAGGGCCTTGATTTGACCGTTTTCAGTGTCCAACACAAGCACAGCAGCATGAATCAGGGGAAATCCGCGGGCTGGATTTTTGCCAAAAACAGTTACCAGTTTTACAGCCATTTCACTGTCGTCCGGAAGCGCAGCAGGCATTGTCAGGAGCACTCCCTCCTGCTCAGGAACATGGACACGGCTGCGGAGAGGCATCTCAACCCGTCCGGACGAAAGCCGGCTATACGCACGCTTCATGCCCTCGATTGCTTCTGCCATCGGAAGGGCTTTTTGAACATCATCACTACTGAGAACCCGAATTTCCATTTTGTTGGGCCTTTGATAATTAGAGTGAAACTGAAGTTGACACTATTCCAACGTTGGATTTAGACAAGAGAACCAAGTTCTCAACAGACTCATTCAAATGGATTACAGATCGGTGTAACTGAGGTATGCCTTCAAAAAGATAACTGCCTTTGAGGATATTTTCGGACCCCTGCGAAAAAAGAACTGCTGTGCCATCGAATATTCTGCAACAGCAGTAGGCTTTTTTTCATTCATTTCACCGTTTACATCTCTGCTTGCAGTAGTTAGAACTTTTTGCAGAAGCACCGGTGTACTAAAATTAATTTCCTCCAGTTCAGGAGTCAACCTGGAAGCCAAAATCGTCATTGGAATATCATAAAGTGTTTCTGCATAGAAAAAACTCAAAAACCTCGCCACAGCCTCAATTTCTTCGTTGCTGCGCGTCAAGAGCCAACTGGTGAGTTCCCTACGGAAGTTAAGCAAATCTTTCTTTTTGATTCCAGCAGGATTTACAGTAAGTTTTCCTGAGCTCAAATAAGATTTTGTTTTTCCCCTCATAAAACTTAAAAACCCTCCAGATTTGCGGAAAAGCTTATTGTTCAAAAAACGTTTTTCGAAATCCCGCAAAATAAAACGTCCCAAGGAAAGTTGATTCAGAATTTGTTTGGAACCAGAGGCTTCTTTCAGATCAGCAGAAACACGTTCAAAGAGTAATACAAGTTCTTTTTGTTCGTTTTCAATATCCAGTAAACGTTTAATTTCCTCCTCTGAAATTTGAGGTTTTTCAGGAGAAATGACCATTTGTTCTGGAACAATAATTTTGATCTGGGACGACTGTGATATCGGTAAAGTTTGTGGAACAGAAAAATAAAGGAGATACAGCAAAATGCAGGTGGAAATGAAAAATACCACAGTGAGTAGAGGAAATAATTTTTGTAGCTTCATTCTTCTTACCAGGTTGGAAATAGTTTGAGTAAAGTCCGGCTCTAAGTTTTAGAATTAGCTTTCAAACCTGCTTGAATACGTAACGGCAGGGCATGAAGTTTGATAAAACCAATGGCATCTTGTGGATCATAAGTGCCCTGGTCTGCTTCCATTGTAGCCATATCCTCATCATAGAGGCTGTTTGGTGATTTACGGCCAGTCACCATGCAGTTGCCTTTGTAAAGTTCCAGACGGACTGTGCCATTAACCGGTTCCTGAGTTTTTTTCACCATTTCCAGTAAAATTTCCATTTCAGGTGAAAACCAAAAGCCATCGTAGGTCAGTTGTGCAAAGCGCGGCATTAGTGAATCCTTGAGATTAATTACACCACGGTTCAAGGTAATTGACTCCATTGCCCGATGTGCAATGTGTAAAATAGTACCACCTGGTGTTTCATACACCCCCCTGTTTTTCATGCCGACAAAACGGGACTCTACCATATCAATCCGGCCAATTCCATGTCTCCCGCCCAATTCATTTAGATATGTCAACAATTTTGCTGGAGAAAAATTTTTTCCATCCACCGCGACTGGATTTCCTTTTAGAAATTCAATCAGAATCTCCTGAGACTCAACTGGAGCATCTTTCGGCGACTGTGACAATTCAAACATTTCCGGTAGTGGAGCTTGCCAGGGATCCTCCAACATACCAGATTCAAAACTGATGTGCATAAGATTTTCATCTGAACTCCATGGTTGTTCTTTGGAAGCCTTGACCGGAATACCGTATTTATCCGCATAGGCCAATAATTCTGTACGACCGGGATATTTTTTGTAAAACTCAGGAATTTTCCATGGTGCTACTACACGAATATTAGGATTGAGTGCATAATAGCTTAACTCAAAACGGACCTGATCATTACCTTTTCCGGTTGCGCCATGTGCTACAGCAACAGCACCTTCCCGTCCTGCAACTTCTATCTGTTTTTTGGAAATCAAAGGCCGTGCTAAAGATGTCCCCAGCAGATAAGTTCCTTCATAAAGCGCATTCCAATGAATGGAAGGGAAAACGTAATTCTGAACAAATTCTTCTTCAACATTTTCGATCAAAACTTTTGCTGCACCAGCTTTTTTACCCTTTTCAAGGATGGCATTCAAATCTTCAACTTTCTGTCCTAAATCAAGACATAGTGCAATTACTTCATATCCTTGTTGAGCAAGCCAATGGACAAGAACGGAAGTATCCAGACCACCGGAATAAGCCAATACGAGTTTTTCCTTGTTCATTTCTAGTTTAATTGTGTTTCAGAAATTTTATTAATCAGAGCCTCTTCAGGCTCTTCGTTAAAATTGGGGTATTTCTCTGGATCTGCCGCCTGAGTACGAGTTACTTTTAGAGCAACCGGTCCTTTTTTTCCTGTTCCGAGTTCAAATTCAACACGATCCCCCAGGTTGAGGAAACGAAAACCCGCCTGCCGAATTTCAGACTGATGGACAAAAAGGTCGTCTCCGGTGTCCTGTTCTATGAATCCAAAACCTTTATTTGGATTAAACCATTTAACTGTCCCATCTCGGCGAGTACCTTCTTCGTAGGCTATAGTCTTTTTGAAACGTAGAACTATCGCCAGTAAAAGGCATGAGATAGAAAAAATTGCCAATAAAATAAATAATTTTTCATTGAATATTTCGTTAGTTTCCTGATTCCATAAGTAATACAGCAGTCCCAGCATCACAGCAGTTTGAACTGCAACAATTGCAGGCAAAAATTTGTTGTTCATTTTGTTTTAATATTTTCATTTGTTTTTTTTATAAAATACCCTCTACAGGCAATTTTGTTATTTAGTTTCCTGCAGTGGCAATTATGTTCAGACGGTTTGTTCTGCCAGCCAGCGCTCTGCATCAATGGCCGCCATACATCCGGTTCCTGCAGCAGTAACGGCTTGCCGATAAACATGATCCTGAACATCTCCTGAAGCAAAAACGCCTTCGATAGACGTATATGTCGTGCCAGGCGTGACTTTCAGATAACCGTTTTTGTCCATAATCAACTGATCTTTGAATAATTTTGTATTTGGAGTGTGTCCAATCGCAATGAACAGTCCTGTGATAGGATGTTCTTTAACTTTATCCGTTTTAACGTTCCTCACTTTCAGGGACGTCATTCCGTCCTTGGAGTTACCCACTACTTTTTCAACAACAGTATCCCATAATATTGAGATTTTCTTGTGATCAATAGCACGTTTCTGCATAATTTTGCTGCCTCTGAATTCATCGCGTCGATGAATCATTGTCACACTTTTACAGATATTTGCCAAATACAGAGCTTCTTCCAGCGCAGTATCACCTCCGCCTACAACGGCCACATCCTGGTCGCGAAAGAAAAACCCGTCGCAGGTTGCACAGGCAGAAACCCCCCTGCCACTGTATTCTTTTTCTGAATCCATTCCAAGCCATCTCGCGGAGGCTCCAGACGAAATAATCAGTGAATCGCAGGTCAACGTATCTTTGTTTTCCAAAGTAAGTTTAAATGGTCGCTGTGACAAATTAACTTCTACAACATCACCAGAAAAAAATTCTGTGTCAAAACGAGCGGCCTGGGCTTTTAGGAGATCCATCATTTCCGGACCTTGAATTCCTTCTGGAAAACCAGGATAATTTTCAACGTCTGTAGTGATCATCAATTGTCCTCCTGCCTCTCTTCCAGAGACGACAACAGGATTTAAGTTGGCTCTTGCCGCATAAATTGCCGCAGTCAATCCCGCAGGACCGGAGCCTAAAATTATTAGTTTGTGGGTTTTTTTCATTTTAGTTTTGGTTGTTAATATCATGTTATTTTACCATTTAAACATCCTGCAGTTTCAAGTCAATTCCAAATAAGAAAATAACCCCGATCAACGCCTCAACCTTTTTTCCAGTTCTTGTTGAGAAAATTCCACTAGAAGTGGTAGGTCTTTGATGGATGCCATCGGACTGTCCAATTCTTCCCACTGTGCCAGCAAACAATCCATTTCAAACTGCCCAAGTTCCTGCTCATATGGCATAGATGCCTGCTCTGAAACCACTTGACAGACGTCACGTAATATTTCTTCATTTTGCCCCCTCTTGCCAAACAATGCCAGACGATCAAGGATTTCCCTGACCACTTTTTCTACTTGATCTTCACTCAAACATTCCGGAATCGAATCTACTGCAAAAGTACTCCCTCCAAATGGACTGACTGCAAAACCGGAAAGGGCTAATGGTACTAAAGATTGTTCCAGCAACACTGATTCCTGAGGAGACAGTTCCAATAAAAGTGAAATTTTAAAAGTCTGAATCTTCACTTCTTTTTTTTGCAGTGACTCCACATAAGTATCATAAATCAAACGTTCGTGGAGCGCTCGCTGTTCAATAAGCACCAACCCCGCATCATTTTCCGCAATAATGTATGTCTTCCGGAACTGACCAAGCACCCTTATTTTTTTGGGAACCAACGGCAGAGGTAAAATTAGAAAGAGATTACGTATCTCGTTTTCCGGAAGATTCCCCGGAGCGTAGTCCAGAGTTTCCAAAGTTGTTGTTGAAGTTGAATCCTGCGTTTTTTCTTGTATTGGTCGAATTTCAGCAATATTATTTTCTTGTGATAATACTGAAATTATTTGTGTTTTTTTGTATTTCAGCGAACCTCGTGGCGGCAAGTCCCTTGCTTCTGAGTTACGTTTTTTGTTTGTTGAAAACATCTTTCCGGAAGACGGGCTTTCCATAGTCAAAGGATTTTCCATTGGTAACTCAATTTGTCCGGACACATCAGTACGTGACATTTGCGAATGTGAATGTTCGCGCCCAAAAAACCTGCGGCTTGCACAATCTTTAAGAGCACGGGAAATTTGATCTACTAAAATGGTGTGAACCAACTGGTTGTTCCGGAAACGTATTTCTGTCTTTGCCGGATGTACATTGACATCAATTTCAGTCGGGTCTATTCTTAAATTTAGGAAAAAAACCGGATGCTGTCCTTTGCCTAAAAAAGTTCCATAACCATCATAAATTCCGTGATTGATTGACGGAGATTTGACGTTCCGCTCATTTACAAAAATATACTGCCAGCGCCTGCTCGTCCGTGGTTTTGAAGGAAATGAAATGAGACCGGAAAACTGTAGATATGTTTCCTCATGTTTAACCGGCATCAAGATTTCCTTAAACTCTTCACCATAAAGCTGCTGTATACGAGTTTCCAGAGCTTGTCCTCCGGAAAGATTTAGCAGAAGTTGCCGATTATGTGTTAGACGGAAATGAATGTGCGGATAAGCCAGGGACTTTTGTACCAGATGCTGCTGAATGTGCTGAAGTTCTGTGGCAGTGGTTTTGAGAAATTTCAAGCGGGCAGGTGTATTGTAAAAAAGACGTTCGACAGTGACTTTCGTACCTTTCGGGAAACCTATTTTTCCAACTTGTTCCAGGTAGCCGCCTTTAATAAATATTCTGGTTGCACCCTGAGTTTCATCATTACATGTCAGAATCTCAAAATGTGAAATAGCTGCAATTGAAGCCAGTGCCTCCCCCCGAAACCCTAAAGTCCGGATACGGAATAAATCCTCTTCATTAATAATTTTACTCGTTGCATGCCTTTCCACAGCAAGTTGAGCATCAGATTCGTTCATTCCGCAACCGTTGTCGAGAATGGAAATCAAATCCTTGCCACCGTTTTTAATGCTAACCTGAACCTCGGTTGCTCCAGCATCAATTGCATTCTCAAGCAGTTCCTTAACCACTGAGGCAGGCCGTTCAACAACTTCACCCGCGGCAATTTTATTGATTAAGGATTCAGGAAGAATTCTGACACTATTTTTGGTTGAAGAAGATTTAGACATTTTTTTGTTGGCAACTTACAAAAATTAGAGTAAGTATTAAAGTCTATTATTTTGGTGAAAAATGTTTCGTGAATGTACGTTGCGACATCGTAGCTTAAAGACAACATTGACACAAGGTAGACTCGTAAGATTTTATCGAGTTAACTTTTTATTTTTCATCAAGTTTCATACTCGTCAATTACTGATGGGTAAGTTTGCACGTGATTCGTAATTAGAACAAGAGCGTGTGTAATTTTTTTAATCTAAAACAATTAAGGTACGATTATGCGACTAAAAACTATATTTTCCGGACTCATTTCGGGTCT
>Ga0209709_10000422_pt1 | contig 40197 bp, 44 predicted proteins | sample ArcticOcean_MG_C_2_FD_187435 | JGI IMG/M metagenome (GOLD analysis project Ga0209709, IMG submission 187435) | Marine microbial communities from western Arctic Ocean - ArcticOcean_MG_CB4_136 (SPAdes) (version 2) | ecosystem: Environmental > Aquatic > Marine > Oceanic | place: Arctic Ocean... | reverse complement strand
TACCTAATCTATAGAGGCTATTTGGGGTATATTATACATCTTTTACTCTCAATATATAGCTAAGAAAATAATTCGCCTGATATTTTTGTTTTTTGTGTTTTATAAATATAAATTATATATTCTTTAGGGTATAAAAAGGGTTAATCTTGTGGTTATTACAAAGTATAACCTATTTCAAACCTTTATTTATGTTTTATTTATGTTTTATTTATGTTTTATTTACGTTTGAAATAGACATGGTTTTTTATGCCATAATTCAAACGTAAATTTAATCTATGTATATATAAAATGCCGAAAATAGAATCTATATTGAACCCAATAACCAGATGGGTCAGGAGAAATATCATGTCAATGACATACAGGACAGAAAAAGTAACAGTTTTACGAGATTGGAAACTTGCCCTAATGAATATGTTTCTTCAGTTATGTGTAATATCATGGGTCATATATTCGTTATTTGACCAAAAAACATATATTGAAAGCGAAGTACCAACAGGAGTCGTAAGCTCATGGGGTTTAGGTGGTACGGAATATACCGATAAACAGGTAAGTATATACAATGGAGAACAATCTTTTTGTAATAACCTCGGTTCGTACGCGTTTAACTATTCCACGGATTGGTATTACAAAGTACCAATCTGTGTATATTCTGCAGCAGAAGAATTGATTTCAAAGTTACCAACTGGTAACGTCATGTTTTTCACCACACATATCACACAAACACTCAAACAGAGATATACTACACCAGAAACAGGGTGTCTAAAAGAACCCAATGGTATAGAGGAATGTGTAGAAGAAATGGGTCAGTGTATACACTCTACGTCAGCCAACTTCCTATCAACGGGTATAGAGGATAGTATTTTTGCGTTCAACCACTATTACGACTCTTCTGTAGAATCGGGTCCCAAACCGGTAACGTATATCAGAAAACCAGGTTCAGATGAAAATTTGTATACGTTCGAAGAAGGTAGTTCTATACGTTTAAAAATTTCCGAATGGTTAGATATAGCGAGTATTGATCTCGATAAACCATTAAACGAACAAGTATCTGAAGGTGTGGCGACACAAGTATCAGGGTTTAACGGGGCTGGACAGGATATTGATAATTATCCACACGTAAGAACAAGTGGTGTAAGATTAAATATTAAAATTAAATATCATAATTATGACTTACATACGGATAAAACAAATATCGGTAAAAAGGATATATATGCCATAGTTAACGTTGAACCAAAATTGGGATGGTTTTCAAAAGGTGATGAAATATACTATAAACAGTTACCAAATGTCACAATATTTGACATAAACAACCCTGTTAATTTAACAACGGGACAACCAAATGGTATATATACAGACTTCTACAGGTATGGCATTTTAATCGATATCCAACAAAGTGGTTTAGTGGGTGAAGTAAATTACATATTTGTTCTACTCCAATTGACTTCAGGTTTGGTTCTTTTGGGTGTCGCTTCGTCAGTTGTTGGCTTTATTGCTAAATACTTAATGGGAGAAGTATCACCAATATACAAAAGTATTATACAAGAAGAGTTTGACGTTGCTAAGGAAGCTGCACAATATGCCGCACAAGCTTGCGTTGCATCAAGGGTATTCAAGGAAGCCGACGAAAGTGGAGAAGGTGATTTGGACTTCGAAGAACTCAGAAAACTTGTTAAGGGTTGTTTCGCCAAAACATATTTGGGTAATTCTGATTCGGATAGTATAAACAGTGATGAAAGTAAGGAAAAATTTACAGATCATGATATAACAGCAATGACATTCTACCTCATGAGAGCTGCCGATGAAAAATTAGATGAAAGAATATTAACAAAAAGTGAAAAGACCATGAAGCAATTAAAAGATTCCAAAATATCTTTACATCAATGGCAAGAATTGTGTGTAGCGGGTGTTCTCGAACGCGAAAAAATGCAATCTATCATTAGTTTAAACCCATTTGGACAGGATGTTAAAACAAAAAAATAAGAAAGGGTAAAATATAATTTTATTAAAATATAACTGTTTAAAAAACTATAATTTTTTAAAGAGGTATCGATTTAAATTTTATAAAATATATAACGTATTCGCCGTTTTAAACAATATTATCGTCTTCATCTGCCATATCAGCCCACGACTTTTTTTCAGGTTTAACACTTATAGTAGTGTGTGTATTTGAGGTAAGGTTACTTTCATTTTCCTCTTCCTCTATAGCAATCCTCAAGCGTTCCTCCAATGTTATACCATCAACGACTGTTCCCGTAAATTCATGGTCAGGTAAAGTTGGATCAAATATATCACCGTGAGATTCACACAAGGAACATGGATGTGTAGGGGTTTCACCCGGTTCGTGGTTATGCATAGGTGGAGGATCTTTAGTTTTTTTAAGACTCGGTTTTTTCCCTCTTTTCCCCCCTTTTTTAACATTGGAATTTTCTTTTGTATCTTTCACAACATCCACACTTTCAACGACTTCACTTTCAACAGGTTTATTTAAATCGTTTTTGTTTTGCATTCTTTTATGCATCACACACACGGTTTCGCCACCGTAAACAAATCGTGTACACTGTGTACCTTTAGTTGTCATACACGAACATTGAACCCGTGTAGAATCGTCCCTGGATTTCTTCGAAACACGCTTGGTAGGTTCGTATTTTTCAAGTTTATCTTTCATACTGTCAAGCAATATATTAGTCTTGGTATATTCTTCTTTCAAAACATTAACTTCATTCGTTAAAAGAGTAATCATTTTTGTCGATTCAGAGTCTCTTCGTTCAGATTCCTCCATAAATTTTAAAAGCATTTGCTTTAATTCATTTGTATTTTTACCAACGTATTCCATCAAGACGTTGTTATCACGAATGACGTCAATATTTTTATTAATAGATACAGTAGTCATTTTATTATAATAATTGTTTTTTACTTTATATATTTTCAACTTGGGTGTTCTTTAAGTCCTATCCTGTGCAATTAGCAGCTCTACCGTCAATTTTATCTTTAGAAAGTATAAAATCAAGAGAATTGTTTGTACACAAATCATCGATTCCAGTATAACTTTTAATTTTTAATGTTTTATTAACATCACCAAAATCAACCATCATGAATTTGTCTGTATTAGTACTACCGGTTCGTCGAAATCGTATATGATCTTTGTCTTTACCAGCAACAGTTGCAAATTTATACGTCTCATCAAATGTGGTAGTATTGTTTTTCGCAATTTGTATTATACCAGTAGCAGTTGCCCTTTTAAGAAAATATTTATCACCAGTAGTATCATTGTCCAACTTCACTTTTAAACGAACAACATTATTAGTCGCGTTTTGTCCTTCGGGTAATATAACAATTTTACCAGATTTAGTATCATCAATATGTTTAATCATATCGTTCTTAATTCCGACGCTATACATATAGTACTGGTTATCAGTTATAGTCGCAGATATAGTTGTAGTACCAGTTGTAGGTTTGTAAATATACGTCTTAGCAGATAATAAATCTTTTGTTGCAGAAAGATCGTCGACCGTAACAACATACGTTTGTACATCATCACCTGTTAATCTAACTTCATTCTCGTCCTTGTCAATATAGTAAACGTGAATCATATTTGTACCAACGGCACTAAACTTTTTAGTGTCAGCCACCTCCAGTGCTGCGGCATCACCCGCTGGTTTTTGCATATTCGCGGTAAATGTATGACTAAGCTTAGATGAATATTGCGTAAAATATTTAATAGTATCAGAACCTTTATTTATTGTTTCTGTCATTCTTACCTCATTTTTAGTTTTATTAGCATCATCATCAGTTGGATCAGGTACTTGCTGTTCCCATTTAACTTTAATTTTTGTAACTTTGTCAAAACCACCGCCGTTATTCCATGTTAAACTTAATTGAATATTCTTAGAAAGTTCCTTATCATCAAATTCACCTTCCTCTGCGTACCCCTCACTCGCTCGAATAATATACGATGAAGTCTTCTCAGTCGTATTATCAGATTTATCCGGGTTTTGAGTAGCCTGTAAATTACCAACCTCAATGGTTGGTCCGACTGTATCCCTCTTATCATCGGTAGGAGTAGATGAATCACTTCCTCTTTTTCTTATAATCAAAAATAGAATAACAAGAATAACAAGAAGTGCAACAGCACCGTAAATATATTTTGTTTCCATGTTTATTTATATTATACATTTTTATTTTTATTCCAAACATGTTTACCTCGATAAAAAGTAAAAATGTGTGAATTAATCGTTTGTACACTTGGTAAATGTACTTGAAATTCCATCTTCGGATAACAAAATATCCATGGATTGGTAATTACATTTATATTCAACACCCGTCATATTTACAATATTTTCAACCACTAATTTGTGATTACTCGAAACCCCATCTCGCATATCGTACATAAGGAATTCTTCACCTTCATCATTCGTACCCGTAGGGCTAAGACGTATATAATCAGGTTTTGAACTTTCTAGTAATTCCCATACTATAGATTTAGTACTATCTTCCGAAAGACCAACTTCGCGTGGTAAAGTAACATCAGTATTCGTGTACGCAAAAAATTTATCATTACCACTATCACCGCCTTTTATCTTAATTTTAAATTTGGAATTATCACCACCTTGAGTAGCAGGTATAATCGTAACCTTTGTAGCAGTACCAGCATCAAGTTCTGTAACCAATTCTTCAATTTTACCGGCACCATCAAAAAACATATAGTACCCTTTATTCAAAAATTCACTCGTAATTTCAGCTTTTTTATCATCGGATTTCGAAAGTGTTGGTTCTAACAATGTGACTTTCTTTTCCTGTAAACCAAGTGTTTCTGCCAACTCTTCTTCAGTAACTGGTATCGCGGCTATATCTTTAGGCGTTAATTCCATCTCAACACCCGTAAGTTTTTGTTTATAAAAAAGTCTAACTTTATTATCACCAATTGCATTAATACCTTCACTATCTTTACCACTGAAAACAATCTTACTGACCGCGTTCTTTTTAAACATTTTTGGTTTATCGGTTTTTTTAATAGTCTTTTCCTGTTTTTTCTCATCTCCTATATATCGACGAGCAATTATTTCATCCAAGTCTAAACCGTCTTCTGTATTTTCAAATTTTATACCAACATCAACGTTTTTAGATAAGGCTGTATAATCATCAACATTAACAGCGCCTGATCGCCCTGAAGCTTCGGCGGGATTATAAGTTTCTATAAGATTCATAGGTGTTATTTCAGCTGTAAATTCACCACGGTTTTTATAAAAATATGCACCCGCAATTACGAGCGAAAGTAAACAACAACACATAATAAGAATTAAAATCATCTTTTTCTATTATTACTATTTATTTTTATTTTAAAATTATGTATCTTACCGACCACCTCGGTAGCGTGAAGGAGGTGGACTCACAAATTTATTAATCGCAATGACTGGTTCCGGGTATTCCGTTTTAACAAAATTAGCAGCGTCGCATGTTCCACCCCCGTATCTGCCCCCGTTTTTATATGATGTTTGGCGTTTCGCTCGAAAATAAAGTTTAAAACCAACCGAATATGGATCTGTCGAAGAAGGTTGACAATCAGAAAGCCACGACCCTATTCCCGATTGACAGGTTTCTAAACCCCCACCTTCGGCTTGGGGCGTACTCCCCCACAACGACACTTCTTTAATTTCATATGGTTCTATGAATATATCTGTAACTTGCCAGGCATCGTGGCGGAATTCAGGTTGCCAATCACTAGTATCGTTATATATCTCATCGACAGTTCTATCAACCATTTTCCCGTCTACTTCTTTCTTATAATTCCATTGTTCAGCTTGGTACCCTTTTTCCTTTTCTTCTATTAAATCTAGTATTTTTTGTTTATATTTTTTCAACGTTTCACTGTTATTAAAAGCATTCCTCGCTGCAATATAGCCATCGTATGTATCCTCAGGTTCATTAGTAATCGTATAATAATTTGAATCGCGGTCACGGAATAAGTTATCCACCCCGATTTTATCGCCGTTCATGCATGCAGAAAGCCCACATGTAACCGCAAATTCGCTAAGACAACGACCTTCTATCTTTTTAACTTCTAACGAGTTTGTACTTGTCGATATTATGTCATCTGCATAAATTAGTTTAATAACATATTTATACGTTGCGTACGAAGATTCTTCGTATGACAATGTAATTGAAGTATCTCCTTTCTTAAATTTTTTTGTTTTTAAAACAGTCCCATCTTCGCGTTCAATTTGTAACGTATACGATTCGTGTGCGTTCGTAATATCTGTAAATTTAATGGTAACCGTTTTATCTAGAAAAAATAGTTTTTGATTAAATGTTGGTACAGGTGGTGGTTGTATATTTGGCATCATGTTTTCGCATGAATCTGAACCACTACTAAAAGCATTTATGGTCATATATTCAACTTCATCGTCAATTACACCTACACGTTCATTGTTTTTTAAGATATTACTTTTTCCCGCAGAAACAAAATTAGTATAATTTCCATCAGACTCCCAAGGACCAATCTTGTTTGCAAATTCTGTTTTATTATCTTTATCAACAAATCTCACCACCGAATTACACAATTTTCGACCCGCTACAAGATCTTTCGCGGACCTCGTGGATTCGTCTTTACCTAAATCATTATCGAGACTATAAACCATAGCACGACCAGTATTTTCTTTTCTATTATAAAATGGTGTGTACCCAGGTACCCCAACAGCTATCTGATTACCCGCGCTATCTACATCCACAGATGTACCGAATCTAGATTTTGTTTCTAAAGATTCAGCTTGTCCAAGTACATCTTGATACTCTTGAACCAGTGCCCATACACCCGTAGACGGATCACGCGTATACGACGAGACTGAACCCGTATTACTTTTTCCAGCCGAATTTTTACCATCGTTAAAATCTTCCTCCGAGTATGTTACTTCGTATGGTGCACCAACAGCCAATTTATTATTATCAATAGAAACCGAACTACCAAACCTCATATTTCTAGGATCGTTCTGCCCAGAAAATTCTCTATGTCTCCATTTCCCGGTGTTAACATAATCTTCATCGTTATATTTAACACCGTTTGTATCTAGGTACGTTTGATCAAAACTATACAATGTCCCACTAGAAGTTTGACGTTTCCCATTCACAAATTCTGAATGAGGTAAATCAAATGGAGTAACATTAGTATTTGGCATAATAATACTTTGTGCCCATTTACCTGGCTGATCTTTTAGTTTATCATAAATATATACAGACCCTATTTCTTCTAGCTTATCATTTTTTGGATAAAACAAACTAGTGGTTCTGCCTTTTTTATATATTGTTTTACCCGGAGCACCTATAGCCATTATGTTATTACTAAGAGATACACTTTCACCAAAATTATCGCCTTCTTCGAGAGAAATACTCATTTCATCCCAACTTCCTTTCATGATATCGTTTTCTCCGGGTACTATCATTTTTCCACCACCCCAATCGTAATAATTACTTGGATTCATGTTATAAATATAAGCCGCACCTTTACCCCCATCTGCAAGTGGAGCACCTACAAGTAATTTACCTTCAGAAATGGAAACAGAGGCACCAAAGTTAGCTTTTTTTGGACCGTATAATGTTTTTATAAAAACAAATTTTTTCCCCGTTCGACTTTTTCTGAATATATGAACCATATCACTTTTTCCCGGGTACCCCCATTCTGGTATGGGTCCTTGGTACACGGGTTGACCTACTGCTGCAAAAACAGATCCGGATTTAAAAACACAAATTGAAACACTCGTACCAAAACTTTCCATCTCATTAATTGGTCTATATTCAGGTAAATGTACGTCCCCCAAAAACTCAATTTTATTATTAATAACACGAAGAAAACCAACCGAACCTGATGGATTCCACATATACGTTAATTTGTATTTATCCCTCATAGTATATTGATCAGACAAGGTCATTTTTTTATCATTATCCGAGGTTTTTGTGTAATCATAGTACTTATCTAATACATTTTTTTGATAACCAAGAATAATCTCATTTTGTTTTTCTTCCGGTAAATATTCTATACTATAACGATATTCACCGTTTACGTCTTCGATAAATTTTTCTTCTCCTTCTTTATCGTAATTTACTATAAATTTACCCCTTTTTCTTAATCTAATGCCGTTTGAACTTGTATGACCCTCAATAATTTTGTAACTTGAGGGTTTTGAACCAGACCATGGTAATTTTTCTAATCTCATTTTCCAGGTTTTCCCACTTCGCTCTTCCTTTGTAAAATACGTTCTATTTTCATCTACATACTCGTATTCTCCATCGAAATATCTAACTCCATCTTTATCCACGTAAATTTTTCTACCGTTCTCAGCTATATATCCATAATAATCGTTTTTAAGGTTTTCTATAGAATTTTTACCCCATGCATCGTCATTTCCATCAATATTAGTAACATAATCTTCCCATTTATCCAATTTTTTATCATCGGCGATATACCCCGTTTTATATTTTTTTTGACTTTTAAGCGACGACTTAGTGATACCGTCTACATTTTCAGTAGCCCAGATTATTATGCCTTCAGAATCTTTTTGAAAACTACTCATTTGCGGCACAGGAATGACGCTATTTTCTTCATCACCAACAGATGTTATCGCTACGTAACCCTTATCAACAGAAACAGCTGAACCCGTTTTATCGCGACTGTTACCACCTCTAACTATACCGATATTGTACCACTCACTATCTTCACTATCTCTTTTCATAATAAAAGCAGCACCAGAGTCCGGGTACTCGTAAATTTCTTTTGTGATAAGTACATCTTTACGTTTACCATCTTCATCAAATTCTATAACATTAGTTGTACCGTCTTTTACCTTTACAGCAATTTTCTTACCTTTACCCGTATTTGGTGCACCAATAACCATTATATTATCACTTATAGATACCGAACTTCCATACTGACCATGTTTAAAAGCTTCGTGCGCTTTTTTACCATCTTTCTTATCAACTGGTCTTACCGGATTATCACCGATATCGTTAATTGGATACAGGGTTTCAATAGGTTTTCTTTCTGGTAAGGATGAAGATGGGGATGAACCCAATTCAAGGGAACGAGCATCGTTTTCTATACTTGTTAATTTTACTGATTCCGAAAAATAAGCTGGTGGTGATGGTGCATTAGCCGGTGGTGATGGTGCTACGTAACGTGGTCTTTTATAATCTGATTCACCTACATTAAATGGAAGTATTTGCCAAAAATTTCGGGCAACAGATAAATTGGTATTAACACTGTTCCACATGTTATTGAAATCGACTCTTACTTTAGATCTTCTAGCAGTTTCTGATACTCCATTGTCGTCTCCAAAATCTGACACCGAAACATTTTGGTTATACTGTTCCGGTAGACTACCGCTTATGCGACTATTATTAGAAAATGTAATATAGTCCGTTTTATATATTTCTTTAGTCGTAGTATTATCACTTTGTAACGTTTCCTTAACTGTTAAATTAATACGAAACTTTGCACTTTGATAAGTAAATATAATACCCTTACCAATTTTCGCATCCGAATAAATTGTAAACAGGGGTTCAGTTTTAAGAACATCATCCCATTTGAAATAGTGATAACCATTGTAACTATAAACTTTCGAATTACCTTTGATGTATGGGTACTTACCATTTGTGTTAAACTGTGTGCTATATGGGATATTAGTTTTATTACGATTAAGAATATAATACTTATATCCCACGGGTCCGGTTTTTATAATTAAAGACTGATCAGAGTCATCTTTTGTATATCTAGGAACATCCTTTTTATCTGGTAAACTATACTCTTTATCATCACTTAGTTCCATATTTCCAGTCGTTTCGTTAAAAACCGGTATTTTTACGGGAGACTCAACTTCTGGTTGATTTCTATCATTATATTCTTCTCGAACGTACCCATATTCAAGATTTTCTGAATTATGGTCACTATATTTCAAATAACCTATGTAACGAATATAAAATTTATTTTTATATGGATCTTGGCTAAATACACCCGCAAAATTATCATCGGCATATATATCGTATCTATATTTAGCACCCGATTCACTTTCATAATTTTTAACAGTAGTTGTAATAATTTTAGAATCATTAACAAAATTAGCGTATAATACACCGTCGTCAATTAATATTTGATCACCCACGTTATTGGTCTGAAATCTACTTGAATTTTCTAAATTATTTTCCGCTCGGGGTGCAATAACGGCTAAGAATCCATGATCATCGATCGATAAACTACTCAAATCAATAATTAATTCTATTTCCTTCTCCGTTTGTTTTTCTATTTTTAACACGGATTGAACTTTATATTTTAACTTGTTCATGGGTGTATTATCTCTTATATTCGAAGGTGGACGTATATTCGCAAAAGTTAAATTTAATTCGTTAGCAGTATAATTGTCTTTCATATCACAAATAATTATGGAATAATAATCGGATTCATCTGGGTTTTCAATAGTTGTATTTAATTTAAGCTTCTTATTAACATTATCCCATGTCCAAGTACTGGAATCATCTTTAAACGTAGGCGATTTACCAAGTAAATTTTCTGTTTTTAATACATCAGTATTTAAATTTTTTGTTTTGTAATAATCCGATAATAAAGTAATTTCATCAGATGTTAAGGTTACATCAAAATATGCGAAAGATGAAATAAGCCCACCTTTACATGGTTGAATTGTAGTAATTTGTTCTGGTATAGCGGGATAAAAAATTTTAGGTTGTGTATTGTCTTCTTTATATAGAGTATCATCAATAAGTTGCGTTTCCTGTTCTTCAAATAAAGGACTACCGTTTGAAACAGTCTTATCACTTATAAGTTTAACTTTAGTTACATATTCCGGATACCGAATATAAGTATTTCCCCAATCATCTCTACTAGGAATGTACACTTCTCGAGTAAATTCTCGAGTTCTATCGCGATCAGTATCAGTGGCATCATTGTCATAAGTCTTTTTTTCTCCAATAATTACTTTTTGTGTAATTATCAAAATATGCCATTCACTTTTCGAAACAACAAGTCCCGTGTTTTTTCCACTAATTATTAATTTACCATTCAATATTCCTATAGCACCTTCTAATCGATTTTCTTTAAAAGATCTGCAAAGAGTGGCGCCGCAACTGATGTGCGCATCTCCAGCGTTCAATAAGCGAGATGGATAATCAAGGTTTCCAAAATCACCAGTTACTAATCTGTCTGTGTCTACATTTGGTGTAGTTGAAAAAACTAAAACCATGGAACGATCCTTCCCTTCATTAACAAGTTTAAGTGGAAAATTAATATTACCAGATATACCAGCTTTTGTTCCCGCCTCATTATTTACGATTTTTAGTTTATTTTCGTCAGCAATAATCTTAGATTTCGAACCTTGATTTCTATATTCGAAAGTTGTTTCTTTTATAGTAGGTGGTACGTGTATGTAAAATGTAGGTGCTTGTTCTATACCCATAGGTAAATCCTTACCTTCAATAATTTTTCCATATTTAATAAGGTAGTCAGCTTTAGCTTTTTTGGTTGCTGCTTCTTCTTTGTCGACTGCTTCTTTTTCTTTAATTTTAGTATTATACGTTTTCGGATCACACGAACCACTACTCATAAATCCGCTTATAGAGAGTAAAATTTTTTTAGCATTGTCAATTTTAGTCTTCTCATCACGAGTTTCTGCATCTTTTTTTTTGTTATAAGCCACTTCTGTTACTTTTCTAATATCATAAGATCTTGGTAAACCTAATAAATCTTGTGCTTCGTATATTTTATCCATGGTTATAGTCTTATCAAGATTATTCATATCAAATTTCACAAAATGTACGCCTTCAAGAATATCCTTAGTTTCAGAAACGTTACATACAGGTTTACCTTTATTACCTTGTGTAGAATCTAAAACTCTATTCTCCTCCTTAATTGGGTAATCTTCATCATCACATGTAATATCACTGCTAGTATTATGGTACTTACTTCTTCTGCCAAAATAGGATTCCGCATCGCTTCTACAATAATGCATAGCTTTCGACTCATTACCAACTTTACAATATTCTTCATTTTCATCGGTTGGATTTTTACCAATTATGTTAAAATCAGGTTGTTTAGGTGAAAACCAGCTTCTCGGCACAACCCCTTTCTTCTCTGTATATAATCTAAAAGAAGCCTTGTCTGGTTTTGACACAGCCGAACACGTTATAGATTTGTCTTCGCCAATGATACACCATTTTAGTGCATCACTATCAATTGTTTGACCCATGACCGTTTGTAACTGAAAATTACCATCTTTACCACGGTCTTCTGATGTAGTTTTATAACTTAAATAAAATAAAGTCGAACAACTAATACTTATACCCGGAATATAGTTAGTGGAATTCCAATCTTTACCCGCCGTTTTTACTTTATTATCTTCATCAACATAATAATAGTAATCTTGAGTCACACGTTGAGGGTAATCAGCCGTGAAAAAACCACCTTTTATCTGATACCATCCTTCATCGGGTAAGTTATCAGCCCCTTGGAGAGGCCATTTTATTTCAGGTCCTTCGACCTTTGTAATTTGAGACTTTTTTAAAGAAATTTCATCTTTATTCACAAGGAACTCTTTGTACCCAACTTCATTATTAACTCCTTTCGTGTTGTAATATAATGTTAATTTTACGTTTCCACTTGAAATCTTATAATCAAATAACGTATCTTTTAAAAAATTTACGGATACATCAGTATAATTCTTTAATAAAGATGTATCCGTATACTCTTTTGTGATTGTTCGTTTACCATCACCTTCTAAACTTGGAAATTCACCAACAAGTATCCATTTAGTAACACCGTTAACCTTACCGTTACGCCATGAAAAGTCTATAGAGTCTATAGTATAATTTTCACGTTTTTTATAATAAAGGTAAATTAATACAATTAATATGATACATAAAATGATAATTAAATTATTACCATTAATCATTTTATATATTATGAGATTTAAATATAGTTACTATTAGCCTGATACCATAACATCTTTTTATTAAGCTTTGAAACGTTCACCGTCCGCACCAAATTCATATTCAACCAAGTTACATACACTAAATTCATGTACTTGATTGTTATTCTGTTTATAAACATGCTGTACAAAAAAATTATTATCATATGTACGTGGACTACTATATTTTGTATTTTTCAGTGTAAGACATTTGTCCTCAGATGCTGCTGAACATTTTGTTTTAATGTTTTCAACTTCACTGGTCATTACTTCATCAATTCTGACACCCATCCGATCATTACCTTCCGTTACATAGTTAGCATAGTACCTTGATTTTTCTTCTAGAACTTTTTCTAATTCTTCTCGTGTTTTTGGTTCACAAAAATTTTCTTTCGTACCTGCCCTTGGATCAATCTCAGCTACAGGTTCAATAGCAGATCCTCGCCAGTTACAGATTGATTCATCAAAATTTTTACTAAAGTCTGGTAAATGGTCCTTTGCCCATTTTCCACCATCTTGTGAGAGAGTATCATAATTGAAAAGGAGATTCGTAGGATAGTGTGCTGAAATTTTTGCCTTTGCCTTTTTAGTATCAAACTTATCTTGTATAGTTTTAATTTTAGACGATATAGTTTCATTTGTTTTCTCTGCTCGACAAAGACCCTTTTCTGTTATTTTTTCACACTGTGCATCTATTGCGTCTTTTAATGCTTTCACATCACTATCGGTAGGACACACATCAGTGCCATATTCTTTTATATATTTAAATTTTGGATTACTATCGTCGTCGTAATCTAGAGACCATCCACAACTATCATTAGAACAAGATTCTTTCATGCGATATTCTTTGATTAAATCTCTGAATGGTGGACTTGAATATAAATCAGCCGTGCTAAATTTACCTTCACATCCCTCAGATTTCCCCTTTCTATCGTACTTACCTTTATGTCTACACCCAGTTCCCCAATCTGGTAACTCTTCTCCAGCGTCTCCGTTTTTTTTCTCTTCAAACCTAGGTGTAGTGTAAAAAATTCTTTTACACAAGGTTTCAACGGTATCATCGCTTTCTACACGAGTACCTACAGAATTAGCATATGTCTTAACTTGGTCTATTTCGCTAAAACTCACACACTTTTTATTCTGGGTGGAGTTTGTCTTCTCCACGGGTATAGTAAATTCGTTCCATTTTGATGTTTCTATTGAGTTAGACCACCCTACAGTTTTTTGAAACTCGGTACTTTCCCCTTTCCCCTTTTGAGTTACAGTACACGTATTAGTAACTTTTGTTAATACAATTTCATCGTCTGATATTTTTATTGGTGTTCCAGATTCGATTCTATACAAATGATTTCCATCCATTTTATATACACGAGCATTATCTCGCCAAGAACCATCCTCTGTATTTATAGCTTCAAACTTATCTTTTTTATTGAATCCAGTACCATCATTCGAGTAAAAGACGTCTCTATAAAATTTACGATTTGTATAATAATGTTTTGTTCCATCAGAATATTCTATTTTTTGTTTACCATATTTATATGGAATAGAACCTCCATATGTTTTAAATGTTTTTGTCCATTTATTGTTATTCGCACTTCTTAAATAAAACTCGTTACTCCAACTTTGAAGTTTTTGTAAATAAAATGTATCGTAACATTCTTTATCATCATACGTTTTATCTGAAAACTCAAAATCATCTCGGTCATTTATTATGAATTTTTTAATACCCGTTTTGGATTTTATAGTATAAAACCCGTTCTGAAACTCGTGATCTGATTGATTAAACGAGAAAACAGTTTCGGTTAGTTTTGTAATAAGATCTAGGGTAATACTAAACATGTTTTTTTGTAAATATAACGCTTTTGTAATAAGTGGTTCCGATTCTTCGTTATAATAAACATCAACTTTCAAACCCTGTTTTACCGTATCTAAAGTAAAATCTCTACCGTCAAATATAATTTCATTATTCTTAAAAGGTTTGAAATATTCAGGATCATCATCTTTTTTTATTTCCTTAGTTTCTAACACGACAAGGTTACCATCACTATTACCACCCGTTAACTTAATAACCCATTTAGTAACACCGTCAGTCGTTTTGTTTCGCCAACTAAATTTTATTTCGTTGGTTTTCAGTGGAGAATTTGGATACCCTTCTGATGTTATGTATTTTGAGATCGTCAATGCAATTACAGTAATACATAAAATGATGAGTAACTTTCTATCGGTTATCATTTTATATACCATGAGATATTATTTATGTTAAAATTTAATTAATATTTTTCTTCTATTACGTACCCTGATTTGCGACTGGTTATAAAGTATACAAATGCACCAATCATGCCTAGGAGTGCTAATATAATACCATAATCTTGACCATCCATTTTTTTATATTATACTATTATAAAAAATGCGGGCTGTTACTTCAGTATTATTAGAGGCACTCCTCATTGGTGTCATGTTACAGGTTTTAGTTATGGGTCTTACGAAATATATATACAAGGGAACGGGTGTACTTATAATATCAGGCGCACTCATACATTTACTTTTTGAGTATTCGCCATTCGGTAATATTAACGAAAAATGGTGTAAAATGATATTTTAATTAAAATTAGTCTATTTCCATATTAATACTCATGTTTCTTAGAAGAGTCTCCCCTTTATCAATAAGATCTTCTAAGGTATCATTCAATTCTTTCAGTTTATCTTCAATATCCTCGTTATAATCATTCAAATAATTTTTGAAAAAAGCTCGTGCGTTACCAACGTCGTGTCCTGCATCCAATAAACATCCCAAAGTATATCTTCTTAATCGAATACCAATCTCATTCGAACGTTGTTTTATAGCAGCTTTTCGAACAGTTTCAGTTATTCTCTGTCTGGGTTTTGTTTTAGTAATAAGTTTCTTCGTATCTATAATTTGTTGTCTAATTTTTTGTAATTCGTTTTCATCGTATTCTCTCTGCGCCTGTTCAAGAATTCTCATATCATTTTCAAACGCCTCTCGATCGTTTTCCCAACCATGTGCTCTATCAAGAACAAAATCACGAAGTTCATTTTCCTCTTCGGGTGTTGCTATGAGAAAATCATCATTTTCATTATTTATTTGATTTGAAGGTGCATCTGCATCTGCATCCTGTAATTCATGTTCGTAATACCTATATCGATTCCCCCTTTCTGTTCGTATAGGTACAAATGGAACAGGTGGGAAATTGAGTGTACTATCACTCATTACTTCTCTCAAAATAAAATTATTAGTATCATCATCTTCAGATTCCGAATCATAAATTGATTTTGAAGGTGAAATAATATCATGGATTTTTTTTATCGAATTACACATCTCAAGGTAATGACCCTCAGATATATTACTTGAATTTAAATCAATCAAACGCATTAAATTAGTAAGATCTTCCATTTTTATATTCTTTAAAAAAAATAAATTAAAATCAACTTAGGTTACTCACGTCTAAATTTATTTCATAAAAAGTATTTATAATACCCTGATTTACACGCATAAATGAAGTTACAATTGTCATTTCATTTTCAATGGAATCAAGATTACGTATATATGCTTCTCTTTGACACTGTCTATATTCATTTGAAAAACTTAAATATTCTAAAAAAAAATCGTGTGAATTACTCGCGTATCCAAGTTCTTGTAATTCTTCTACAGTTTCGCAAAGGGGTAGGTCTAAAGCGTTACAATATGCCTCGAGTGCTTCGTGTTTAATAGTTTTAGTTACACGGTATCTTTTTTTACACGTTTTTAAGGCTCGTCTTATTCTCCTTCGTTCACGAACAAAACCCATACACTTAGTAACTATTGTATCTAATGGGTTTTCTCTTAATCTAACTGGTAAAGTACGAACACGTCGAGTATTTCTAGAAATATCACGGAGTGTATTACAAATTTCTAAATAATCACCTTCAGGTATTTCGTCTGAGTGATTATCAACTAAGCTCATGATTTTTTGAAGAGTAGTAGTTGTCATCGTATATATTAAAACTTTCTATTTTTTAAGTGGAATTCTTCTAGATATGACCTGTAAAATTCACTCTCGTTTGACACACACGGATCGAGATATAAGAGTTTTTTGTAAGTAAAAGTGTTTTTAATACCCAGTTCTTCAGATCTAGTGGCAATTGCATAATTTCTCACGGACTGTGTTACATTCTTTCGTTTCGTAAAACTTGTATTTTTTTTAGATATTTTTTTTGGATTTTCTTCTATTTTTTCAATCTTATAAATATCAAATTCATCTTTCAGAAATATATACTTTTCTTTCCAATAATCTCGTTCTTTATAAACACTCACAATGTGTTTATTTATTTTGTACAGTTCTGGATACTTTTCTTTTGTTGTTTCCTTCATTTTTTAATAAAAGTAAGGCTTCAATTACTTCGGCAATTTCGTTGTGTTTTAAGCAGAATCCGTTCTTACCAGCTCTACAATAACAGGGTTGGTAGCAACAATTTGGTCGCATTTATATTTTATATTTTTATATTTTTATATTTCAACTTAGGACTCCGATTCACTTACAATTTCACCTTCTTCGATTTCAGTTTCAGATTCAGAAAGCATTTCACTTTCTTCGTCACTTGATGAGTATTCATTTGTACGTTTTACATCGTCGATATTATTAGGAAGAATATCATAAAGATTATCCCAATTTACATGACTCTTAATTTCATAATCATCAATAAAGTCCTCCATTGAAATTTTATCATAAATACCCCAATCTTCTTGAAATAACCATCTCCAATACCCAATATCTTTGTATTCGATTTTAGAAGGAAAAAGTTCAATCGAATAATTTTCACCTTCTCTATACTTATTTCTATAAAGAGTTTCCATGGTTTCTTCGACGTAAATATCATACATGTGTTCTAAAACACCGACAGGAGATTCACAAACATTTATTTTAGGTTCATAGGAAAACGTTGTAAAATGCGCCTGTCCATAACTTGTTTCAATTTTTTTCTTTGAAACTCCCATGTAAGCGATATAATTTTTATTATTGGAAGGAATAAGGTGTTCGGGGTATCCAAATTCTGCACGCAAACCATAGACATTACAGGTTTTATTGTTCAAATTACTACATAAATCATTAAGGTGAGAAAGTTTGACGAGCGATGTACAGTTTTTTAAAAGTTCGTGTGTGAGGTTGTTAGACATGTTATATCATTAAAAAGTCTATATTGTTTAAGTATGATTAAATTTCCATTTTTTTTTGTGGTAACGTTTCCTTAAGAAACCCCCAATCTACATTTTCGGGTATTTTGTTTTTTAAGTAAAACTTTTCACCAGATTCGATATCTTCAAAATACCTTTTCATATATTTGGTCCACATACGTCTATCAGACCTATGTATGATTCGAGGTACAATTATCATGTCTTTATGATTTAACATAGTTCCTTCTTTAGGAGATAATTTATCAACAAGCATGTCAAGAAAAGGTAAAGTAATTTCTTCACACCCTTTGTTTTCGTGATAGAATTGAACAATTCGAATATCTTTTCTATCATCAAGTTTACTCAAACAAATATAACCGAGATACGTATTATCACCAAGTTCAGTCGGAAAATCATCTTTGGGTTTAAGTGCAAAAACTTCAACGTCAACACCTACGACTAAACCCAAAGCATTAGTCATGACTTCGTTCATATCTTTGGGTTCAATTATGTCAGTGTGTGTTTTTAAAAGATTAAAGAATAAGGACATTTTTGTTTTTGTTTTTATTTTTATTTTTAATTTTTATATTTCATCGATACTACTTAGGTCATCGTCGTTCATCAATAATTCTTCAGCTATAATTTGATAAAAAGCCATTTTATACGCCAAAAATCCAAATAAAGTTGCTCCCATATTAAAATCAAACGGTAAATCATTAGAATTCCACATTGATTCAGCTAATGCCAAACATGTCGGTAACAATAATCTTTTATTCAAACCGGGTATTCTTTCAATATTATCTACATATGATGACAACGAGTCTATATAAATACACGATGCAATTGTCCCTAAGGTAGCAGATACACCGTCAACGGGTGTATGAAAAATGAAGTTATACGTCGAAATAGCTACACCGTATTTCAGTGTTGATTTTTTAATTTTAGTCTTGACTTGTTCGTATTCCGTCATACCTTCTTTACGTTTAGTAGGGCATGATATTCTAATGGTTTTAGTGTACGGATTTATTATATTTAACATATTACAATTTATTTACTCTATATCTATACCTTTAATAATGTAATTTTCATCTTGAAAATACTTTTTCTTAAATGCGCGTTCCTTTTTTATAAAATCTTTACAGCTCTTCTCAACTTCATATATACGTCTATGAATATTTAATAAATTACTTTTATTAGTGGGTGTTTTTCGCCATTTATCACCGAAAATATTAGAATATTGTAATTCGCGTCTTTGGTGTTTAAGATCATCGAGAAGTAGTTTATAAAGTACGAGTGAATATGAATCATATTCACTACGCTCGTAATCATTTAAACACATTTGTTCACGTGAAAGTGTATTCATATTTTCACGGAGTAGGTTCGCCCCACTTTTCTCTCCATCGGTTAACCAGAGTTTCGATTCTCTCTTTTGAGAATCGTGTATTTCTGGAGGCTCGTTGAGGGGCTCCTGGACACACGAGATCACATGATTCGTACGTATTAAGTTTTTTCCATACAAGTCTTTGCATGTCACCCGGGAGTTCGTTTGTCGCTTGACAAAACGAGAGTTTATAGTCGTACGTGTGTAAGGCAATGTAGTCGTCCATTTCATTTTTTATATATTTTTATACTTATCTTTTAAACTTAGGAGTATATTCATCGAATGTTTTGTCATGTTTTAAATATTCTAAAATAACAGTTTCCCCACTGTCATTTTTCGATATAATCTTATTAGTAGAAAAATCGGATGATAACATCGTATTAGAATGTAATGATACATGGGATTCCACTGATTTTAGTGTTTGTGTATTTGAACCCAATAAGCGAGATATACTAGAGTAGAACGAAAACATGTTATTATTTATGTTTATTTTTTTATATTGTAAATACAAGATGGTTTCACTCCAGGACTTACACAAAAAAGTACAATACATTATAATAGATTCAAAATATGTAAATGGTTCAAATAATACATTTTCTATAGATCTAACACTTGAATCGAATTTACATTTAGAAGAAATGTCACAGGTATGTGGACTGAAACCAGTTGATTTTTATATCACACAGATTGGTCAATCTAATCCGAACTCTGATTCACATGTAAGTAGCGTTGCAAAATACGTTGATATTATATGTGAAGATATACCAAAAAGAGCACAAATACTCGATGAAAGACATGGACAGATTTTAGCGAGAGTACCATTAGAAAGACATTTCAACCACGGATCACATACTATCATTAGGGATAAACAATGGAAAGGGTTTCAAAGACAAACAAACTTATTTAATCCCATATCTATACAGAAACTAAATTTTGAATTATACGAGTATCAAGAAGATACTGATTACGTTACTTTACAACCTGATGCAGAGTGGTATATGGTTCTTGAAATAACAACTGTAGATGTAAAAGAAAAACCTATAAATAGAGAAGTTCAGATTCTCGAGGCTTTGCATAAACTTATCGGTAAGATAGATGAACTCAACATAAATGTCGAGAAACTTCCAGATAAGAATGATATTGAAAAAATGGAAAAAGAAAAAAGAAAGAAAATTCCATTAATGTACCTTTTTATATTTTTAATGTTTATGGGGGGTGGTTATTACTTACTAAATCGCAAGGTTTCACAACCGGTGCCTATGCAGATGCAGCCGACTTTTTAGCTGGTGTTTTCTTTGGAGTAGCGGCTGCTTTTTTAGCTGGTGTTTTCTTTGGTGTAGCAGCTTTTTTAGCTGGAGATGGTGCTGGAGATGGTGCTGGAGCTGGAGCTGGTGCTGGAGCTGGAGCTGGAGCTGGAGCTGGAGCTGGTGCTGGTGCTGGAGCTGGAGCTGGTGCCTTAATAATGTCGGCAATTTCTTTAATTATACCATATATTTCAGTTTTGTGAATTTTTGGTCGTTGCATAGCATGTTCAATTTTTTCTCTGACAGAGTCCATCGCGTAATATATATAAAAGAAATATTATCTTTATACTAAATGTTATTCATAGGTCCAACTCTCCTGAGTGGAATAGGTCAACACTGTAAAAAATACATGGACCTTTTTCCCACCGATGAACACACTAAATATTTAGAAATACACGATGAAATACCAGAGTCTGAATATGCATTTATATTTGCACTTCCCGTAAAGTATTGGTTAGACAAAATACCAGAAATTAAAAGAAAAGTAAAACATGTGACGTGTATGACGGTATGCGAAACAGAAACAGTACACGAAGATTACGGTAATCTTTTTGATTTATTTGATAAAATTGCAGTACCAAGTGAATATTGTAAAACAATTTTTAAAAGGCAATTTCCAAATAAACATTTTTTTGTAATACACGCGCATATACCCGATAAAAGACCGTATACATTTTATCATATAGGTAATGTACACGATCCTCGTAAAAATTTTAATAAAATATTAGAGTGTTTTTTACGATTAAATAAACCAGACTCTAGATTAATTGTTAAAGCTACATGTAAACAACCCGTTAATATAAACTTACCAAACGTAACTGTTATAAACGACCTGGTATCTGACGAAGTTATGGAAGATATACATAGTAAATCAGATTGTTATGTAAGCTTCTCTTCATCAGAAGGTGTTGGTATGGGTGCAGTAGAATCTGCTATAAGAAACAAACCGGTCATAATAACAGATTATGGTGGGGCAAAAGAATATATAAAAACACCTTATACTATTAAATGTGATTTACAAGAAATACCACGAGATGATTTTTTATACAAAGAAGGTATGCAGTGGGGAAAACCCAGTGTAGACCAACTCATGGAATTTATGGTCGATGCTTACAATAAAAAAATAAGATATATGGATCATACGAAAACCCGAATGCTCACATGTAAAAAAAATATTTTACAAGAATTCATCGTTAATGTAATTAGTGACAAAGATAATGAGTCCAGTGAGAATAGCTCCGGAAGTGAGTGACCCCTTTTGCGCGATTAACATGGCAACAATTTCATCAATGGGTCCTATATTTGTTGGTTTTTTAAGAATTTCTGGAATAATTTGTGATATAGCGAGGTAAAGTGCCATTGATATTATAACGGGTCTGAGTGTTTCTTGATCTAACATTATTATTATAACAATATATTATTTTTTATGACTATTATTATGTTTTTTGCAATACATTCCACATGATGATTTAAAAGAACATCGTTTACCACTCATTGTTATAGCCTGACACGTAATATTCTTATGTCTATTTACTATATGTTTATCTGGAACCATATCTAAAAAAACTATTTTACTTTTCTCTCGTTTATCATTGTACTTTTTATGAGATTCTCTAAGCTTATGAATACTTCTGACAAATTGTTCACATTTTTCCGGTTGGTTTTTGTATAGACCTCTAGCAATATCCAAGTCTTTTTTTTCATATAACATGTTCATTTATGGTTTGATTTTGATTCCTGATATACATTACGTATTTTGTAACTGAGGTTAAAAAAATACACATAATTATAACATTACAGATAAAATAATACCATATATATTCATATATACCCAAAAACGCTGTTAATAACATGGTAAAAATAATATATACTGCGTACACAATAATACCGTAAATATTATTATTTTGTGTGCTATGTAATGGTAATATACATGCTAAACAGTTAAATATAGATATAATATTATCATATATAAGTGTATAATATATACTCATTATAACAATAAATAAATTCAGCCAATATACAATATCCAATTTGAATATTTGGTATTCAGGTTGTTGTTGTTGTTGTTGTTGACTTTCTATAGTAGGTAAAACTTCCAATATATTTGGTCTTTCTTCGTCGTAATTTATACCTATAACACTAGTTCCATCCGGTTGTCTAACTTCATTATAGTACATAAAAGAATAAATTGTTTTTCTTTTATGTATATTAATATTAAATGTAAAGGTAGATGTTACATATGTGATAATCCACTTCAACCCTATGTAAAAAGTAATAATTGGCAGGTAAGAGATTTAGTTAGATTTTATAAAAAAAATATATCATCGTTATTTTGTTACAATAATATAATTTTTTACAAAGTTTATAAACTAAAAGCTCAAAAACTCTGTTATAGTTGTTTTAAATATGAAAATAAAAAAATCACACATGAACAATTCCGTAGACGTGAATGTGGACAGTTTAAGTATTTTAACAAGGTACCTTCTTTATCGGAAAAGGATATCAATAGTTGGTTTCAAAAATTATGTAAATACGTTAAAAAAAACTATGATAAGGATAGACCTATACCAAGTTTTTATGAAGAAGATATTTAAAAAATATATACGTAAGTAATAGTATGTGCGACGCAGTATCAGGTCCGAATACAGGAGCAATAATATCTTTAAATGCTATAGGAAAACAAGATACTTACCTTATCGAAAATGATACAGAAAAGTCCTTCTTTAAATACAATTTAAAACAACATTCAAATTTCACAAAGTTTCATAAAAGTACTAAAGTTATAAAACCGGGCGATGCTTCACCTTCATGGCCGTTTAACAAAACAATAAAAGTCACTTTAAACCCAAGAAATATGGGCGATCTTCTATCTAATATGTATATATCGTTAGAATTACCAACGCTAACAATTGATAACTCGGGTGCAAATCCAGATTATAACTATACAGATCAGGTCGGAAGACATTTGTTTAAATCCATAACAATGCGAGTTGATGAAATGATAGTTGAAAAGTATCACGCAGATTGGGGTATTATTTATGACGAATTATATCTTGATGAATCCGAAAAAAGAACCAAAAGATATACCATAAATAGAAATATCGCAGAAGATACATCTATATCAAACATTAAGCTATCGCGAAATAAATCAAAGGTTTTCATACCTATACCATTTTTCTTTTCGCGAAAATATGAAAGTGACGAATACGAAACAAATAAACCAAATAGACCTTATTTCCCATTGTGTGCTATACACAAACAAAAAATAGAATTCGAAATCGAGTTTAACCCACAATCTTTTTTCACGGATTACCCAAGTAATATATCATTAGACTCTTTCGATATAGTTACCGAAGAAATATCAATAGACCCAAGCGAAAAAGTTTACATTAAAAATAATAAATATAATTTTATAACAGATATTGTTAAAAAACATCCTACATTAGAAATAAACCCGGGTGAAGTTGATAAAAAAATTGAAATAGTTGCAAATATACCCGTTAAAACACTAAATTGGTTTATTAGAAAAGAAAAATTTGAAAACGAGACTATAGCTCGAGAACCGAGTCAAGATAATACAACTATAGATGGTTTATATACTTTTCATAACAGGTATAATATGTCTACGCAAGATACTTATACTATACTAAACGAATTCTTTTACCCACCAATGCATTCTGCTAAAATACACGTAAACGGAGAAAATGTACCAAATATTCAAGATAGTGATCATAAGTATTTTAAATACACTGTTCCATTTACAAGTCGTTTATCTAGACCGTTCAGGAATATATACACGTATGCATTCTCGATGAATCCGATTAATGTGGAATCATCGGGAAGCTTGGACTTTACACAGTTACGTTCAAATAGAACTACTTTGGATGTAAAAATGGTTCCTAATCTTACAGATACATATAACCTTCATATGTATTATGTTGGTTATCAAACATTTACTTTTGAAAATGGTTTCATGTCACTTGCTTATTAAATAATTGTTTTTTATGTTCTTTTATGTAGTCAATAATATTATTTTTTATACACCATCTAATAAAATTTAACTGTGCGATAGTTGTACTAATTTTATTATTTGTACCCGGTATTATATAATCTATTTTAGAAGATCGACAAAATGGATCAAATAATTTTTTACTATAGCCATCTAAACTAGATTTATACGAACAATGAACACTAAATATTTTACCATCACCCGTTTTATATGATAAATTATTTTTTTTACAATAGTTTGTAATAAACCATTCGAGGTTACGTAATGATATACCACCAGATTTGTTTAGTATCTGATTAAGAATATCTCTATTATTTTCATGTTTATAAAAAGTGTCTATAGAATGTAATAATATAGTAGATTTATTCATATTCTATAGACATGTACCTAAAACTTTAAACTATTTTTCATAAATAATCGAATGGATTATCTTCTATTTCTTTTGCAGAAATATTCTCATCGTACATTTTCATATTTTTCAATACTATTTTGTTTGTATCTTGTCCGTTAACAACGGAAATATTCTGGCTTTTATGATTGCTACAATAATCACCACAACCTTCTTGTTTGGGAGACATGCAATAACAACCATGCGTGTATTTGTTATTTTTACTATTTGCACCTTTTATTCCTCTACATATAGGATCATGGTCTAAACAATCCCTTATCGTATTGAAAGGTATTTTAGTAATTATGGACCACGATTCTAAGGTAGCATAGATAATTCTATTAGAGTGTTTTTCTATATCATTCTTAATTTGTTTTATAGTATTAAAACTTAACATATCACATATAATATCTTTGTGACATGCTTCATCAGTTTTAAAATCTAGGAGACTTTCAATATGTGGTCTCTTTGATAAAAGTTTTGTATAGACTTTACTAAGAACTTTATTAGAATATATTTTTATACTTTCGTCTATAGCTTCTTTGATGTTTAATGGTAAATACATGACTACACTTACAATTAAACGTTTTTATTTTTTAACTACCTTTGCCCACATATCTGAAATTTTCCTCTGATTAGGATCATTTACATTTTTATTTTTTTTACCTGGTTTATTTTTTGTTATAAGTTCTCCAAATATTTCTTCCTTAACATTTTCAAATAAAGGTTCTATTAAATCACAAACGGGATTCAAAAACTTATTCAAAAAATAATAAGGGTAATCTACCTGTAAATTATTTTCTTTGACATATATTGGATCTTCTGCTTTTTCATAAGCTTTTGCACGTGGATCGTGGGTTTTTACAAGAATATATGGAACACGATCACCGGATTGTGGTTCCGAGCCTGGTTGCCTTTCCCGCATCTTGTTTCTAACCTGGACATGCGATAGATTTTCGGATTTATAAGAATCACTCAATTGTTGTGAAAGTATTAATTTTTCGTTAGGTACTTCACCTTCCAATAACTCTATTGCACGTTGCATAGCGAGTGATTTAGGGGGACCTGTATCACTACTCTCTAAAATAACGTCAAGTAACTCTTTACATACCTCTCGCATATGTGGTGTATTATCTCTTCTAACTAATTGGAGACCTTTAACATCTATATAGTCCATATTCATATTACCGTCTTTACCCTGTGTCCAGAGTTTCGCCGCATACCTTTTCTTTGAATACAAAAAATATGGACAATACACTTTCTCAAGTTCAAGATTGTTTGGTTTTTTAAATAAATGTGTACACTCAGACGCCGCGCGTTCACCAAGTTCCCAACTATACTTTATAGCTTCTTCACCTTTACGTTCACCGACATCGAATTCAACCATAACAGAATCGGTATCACCGTACCTTACCTTTGCACCCGGGTAATTTTCCTCGACGTATTTTTTTGTATCATCAATCATCGTTCTCCCCTTTCTAGTTACAGAAGACGCAATTGGTACACATGGTAACATACCCTTGGATGCACCGGTGAAACCATAAACAGAGTTCATGGATACTTTATATGCCAATTGTTTACCATTATACATCTGTTGAAGAGATCCCGTCGAATTCGCCATATCTTTCTTTGCCTGTTTTCTGAATTGTTTCAACTCGAGTAAAATACTTGGTAATAAACTGGGTACATTTTGTACAAATTTAAATTTACCAAAGGTTTCAATTTCCAAATCGGGATAATTATTCTTATTTTCATACTTAGGATCCATTATGAGTGTTGAATAGCACAAATTGTGTGCCATCATTATCGAAGGATACAACGCTTCAAAATCAAGTGCAGTTATAGGCGTGTAATATGCACCCTTTTGAGCGTCGAGAACGGTCGCACCTTCGTATCCTTCTACCATACCTTCACCCCATGCAATTGTCGGGACAATGTAACCCATTTCCCTAGCTTTTTTAGTAAGTTGACTAAACACTTTAATTTGTTGACCTCTTTCTACCAGGTAAGAAAGAGGTACCCATGTCGCTTTTGCCATCTCGAGTAAATTTATAAGTATACACAACTTAGATAAAAGTTTATGTGGTAATAAAGTATCTTTTATACAATATTCCGCGACATCTCGTAATTTTACGGGGTCTTCTTCTATAAAACGCGCAAACATTTCCTTAATGGGCATATCTATTTTATTATCACCCAAATATAATTTAGATACGTTATCAAGTTTATACGAATCAAGTTTATAACCCTTTTTTACTTCGTGAAATAAATCAAAAACAAATCGACCTGGTAAAGGTAATAATTTGAGTTCATTATCACCCAGGGCACTCGAAGAAAGCTTCTTTGGTTTTATACTACACGTATATTCCCGAAATTTACTCATATTAAAAAAATTAGAACTACACTTTAACTTCTTAGCGCGAGTAATAATATAATGTAAATCAAAACCAAATATATTCCAACCGGTTATTATATCAATGTCCATTTTTTTTACATAAACACTAAACGCTTCTAACATTTCACGTTCACTTGGATAACTCAGTATATTACAACCTTCTAAATCATCGTCTGTTTTTTTATAACAGAAACAGGTCTTGTCATAGGGTACATCTTTACCGAATGTACAAAGAGATACAGCGATCTGAAAACAACAGTCCCCATCTATATTTGCATCAGGGAACTTACCAGTGGAACTATTACATTCAATATCGAGAGAAGATACAACGAACGGTGCCGTTTCGGGGTTATCAACCGGTTTTAATTTTTCCCAATTCGGACAGAATTTATCAATGTCAACGTTTGCAATATTATTGTCTTCACAATCATCACCCGAGTCCAACCAACCAGTGGACTGTATACCACTCAAGTGCATTAATCTCAGGACGGGATCTAAATTAGACTCAAATACCTTTAGTTTAGTAATTTCACCAGGTAAAGTTCTCTTAATTTTATACGAAGTAGTTCTACGTTCAGATAAAGTTTGGAATATAATTTTCATGAAACTGAACTCCTGATTGTTTTGAAATCCCCATACATCCTTTGACATAACTATGTCGTATTCGATATTAAAGTCAGGACAAAGTTTACATATTTTATTGTGCCATATAGAAGCCCACGATTTCGAATCTTGGCGCGGGAGTTTAACGTAAAAGTAAGGTTTAAATTCGGTAGTAAGACAGACGGATTTTCCATCCCGCGTTTTACCAAATATACTTATCAAGTGCTTATTATCATCTTGGTCATCATTTGCTTCCCATGTAAGAGCTTGAAAAACAACCATATTTCTTAATACGTTATAGCTCAATTTTTTTAATATACTATATTAATAAATATGTCAGCTGCTTTGATTGACCTCGTATCGGTCGGTGCCCAAGATGTCTATATCACAGGCGACCCCCAAGTTTCTTTTTTCAGACAAAACTATAAACGTCACACTAATTTTTCTATTAAACCAGAACGTCTCGATTACATCGGTACATTCAACTCAAGTAATGAAGTTTCTATCCCAATTAAATCCAAGGGTGATCTTTTAAGCTACATCTGGATTGAAAATGCTAATATCAACAGTAACGATAGCGATAATTCCATTTTTAAATCCTCGAATACGAAATCGGATGACACTTCTCCAACCGAATTCTCCTTGTGGATCGGTGGTCAGGAAGTTACAAAACTGGATTCACTTTTCATTAATACCGTACACAATACGTTATATAATGAATCACAAGCGAAGGCGACGTGTGCCGTAACTACTCAAGATACAGGTGATAATGCATCTACAGGGAGTTACGTGATCCCATTCTTTTTTAGCGAAGACTGGACTAAATCGCTACCACTTGTCGGTCTTCAATATCATGAAGTTGAAATTCGAATTAAGTGTAGAAATGGAACTTTTGCTCCATCGTTACCACCAAAAGTGTACGGTTCCTATATATTCCTCGATACCGATGAACGAGAATTCTTTTCCCAACAGGAACACGAAATTCTTATCACACAAACACAGTTTCAACCAATGACCGATACGGACAAATCCATAGATCTTACATACTTCAATCACCCAGTAAAAGCCGTTCACATAACAGCTGGTCTCAGAGACACTACCGTGTATAGTTTCCTAAGTGCATCCATGTTTATTAATGGAGCACCACTCTTCGAAAATATGTCAGGCGAGTACCATAGAAATGTCGTTCCATCGAGACACTGCTCTATACTTAATAATACAATTTATGAAGAACAGATATATACATGGCCAATGTGTCTTACCATGAACAAGTCTCAACCAACAGGGAGCTTAAACTTTTCGCGTATTGATAATGCTAAAATAACAATTACCGGTGCAATTACAGCTACTAATGTTGCCATGGTTAGAGCGTATGCGGTCAACTATAACATTCTCAGGATTAAGAATGGTATGGGTGGTATTGCGTTTGGTAACTAAAACGAAAATAAAAAATTTATAAAGTACCCGTCGAACCAAAGCCGCGATTAGCACGCATGGTTAGTTTTAATTCACTCACTTCTTGTACAAAAGGTGTCATACACTTTTCTAAAATTAATTGAGCAATTCTTTCACCTTGTTTAATTTCGTAAGGAATAGTCCCGAGATTAAATAAGTTAACTTTCAATTCACCGGTATAATCAGGGTCGATGACACCCGCACCAACGTGAATTCCATATTTTACAGATAAACCAGATCGTGGTGCGATGCGTCCATAACACCCAGATGGTACAGTTGCACATACACCCGTACTAACAATTTCTCGCGAACTTGGTTGTATAACCATATCGTTTAAACTATACAAATCATAACCCACAGAACCAGGTGATGCGCGTGTCGGTAAAATAGCATCGAGTGTTAATCGTTTAATTTGGAGAGTTGTTTCAGACATTTTTTATTTATTTATAAACCGATTTCTTTATTACAATTAAAAGTAATAAAATACAAATGTAAATAAAAATTTCACTAACCGTTACATTTCTTTCTATATAAGGAATTTTTAACGCTTTATAATTTTTAACGTGGCATAATGTTTTTTCACCTCTACTCATAATAAATGGAGACACAAATTTAAATATAGATGGACAGGTGGTACCCGAATCATCTCTAGTAATACCATTTTCTCCACTCATAATAACTTCTTCATCTGTCCAAAATGAACTTTTTTTATCGACCCGTTTTTTTAAATTTTTAATATTATTTGTATCAATATCCACATATGTTCTAAATTTATGATTCAATATTTTTTGTGCTCCTTCACGTGTTATAAAATAAGCCGCAGCAGACCCCGTAAATATATTAGGTCTCGTCCATTTATTTGAACATAAACCATCACAATGTAAAAGTAACATATCCCAATCTCGGTTATTAAGTTTATCCCGTAAGTACATGACATTATCAAAAAGTGGGTACGCGTCATCCTCGAGTATTAACGCGACTTCATTCGTATCGTTATCTAAAAAATATTGAACGGCTTTTAAATGACTCGACGTTGCTCCGATAACCGAATCAGGCATGGAATTTTTATAAAATGAATGAAAGTGTTTGTCGTATATACTTTTCGATACATCTTTTCTATAATTACCAGGTATACGTGTTGGGTATATACCAACATCGTTTAATTTTTTCTCTTGAGCTGCATAACGTTTCTTTTGCTCGTCCAAATTTATAACGTATGTATTGAATTCCATATAATTTATATAAATATTATATTTTACACTTAAGAGCGGCAAAAATAATCCACGCAATAACAACGTCCACTGAATAATGTTCTCTAGACGCAATAGAAAATAGGGATGTAACCGCCGGCCAAACAGGCCATAAAGGTGATCCTATGTGATATGAAGACACTATATTAAAAGCACTGTGTCCGGAAAATATATAATCGTTACAAAAACCAAAAGGGGGTTTTAATTCACATTCTTTAGATGAAGGAATGGTCGTAACATAATTACTCAATGCTCTAAATGAAAACATAAGAATTAACATCGATAAATAATTACCCTTTTTAGTTCGTGTCCATGAATTCCACGAAAAAAGAACAAATAAAAAAGGAATGATTAACGCATAATCACCCAAATGATCGTATTTTTGTAAATTTGGTAATAGATTAAATCCTAAATCGTATACAGGTTCACCTTCTTTCACATTCCTTTTATACGAAGCCGTATACCCGATTAATACGTTCAAAAGTAGAGCTAATAAAAATAATATATAAATGAACATTGTTCTAATATATCCTGAGAATATATTTAAAAGTAACATTTCATACTAAAATAGATCATGAGTTTAAAAATTATTATGGGTAATATGTTTTCGGGAAAAACAACTGAACTTATACGACGTTTAAAAAGGTACAAAGTTATAGGAAAACGTATTCTCGTATTAAATTCAAGTCTCGATACGAGATCAAGTGATGAAGTTTTAAAAACACATGATAATTCAAAATTCGAATGTTTAAAAGTTAATAATCTAGAAGAAGTAGATTATAGTATGGTTGATGTTATTGCGGTGGACGAAGCACAGTTCTTTTCAGGTCTGAAATCATTTGTTAAAAAGGTACTCATGGACAATAAAACTATACTCTTAGCGGGTTTAGATGGTGATTATAAACAGGAGAAATTCGGTGAAATTATAGATTGTATCCCACTCGCCGATAAAGTTTTCAAAATAACGGCTATGTGTATGGAATGTATGGATGGAACTCATGGACCATTTACGAAACGTATTGTACAAAATGATAAACTTGAACTTGTTGGTGATCATGACATATATAAAGCCGTGTGTAGAAAACATCTTTAAATTTTAGTATATAATAACAAATGCACTTGAAAGAATTAAAAAATCACGTGCATGTGTTACAGGAAGAATCTGAAAAAATTCCCAATACATTCATACGCGATGAACCTAGGTGGGAAGGATCGTGGGAAGGGTCAAAACATTTGCACGAAGTTGTTTCTTTATATGCAAAAGGTAATCATGGTTGGCTCAAGGGAGGTCAAGATCACGTTTTTGATAAATGGATTAGTTGGCCACTTATTTGGGACGGTAATCCTGTACCAGGTAATTGTGCAATATGTCCCAAAACATTCGCTATACTTTCACAAATAAAGGGAATACACGTTGCAGGATTTTCGCTTATGAAAGGTGGTGTTGTTTTAAAAGAACACGTTGATAATGTAGGTGAAAAGTATATATTCACGTACCATTTAGGAATAAAGTGTCCCGAAAAGTGTATATTACACCATTCAGAAATGGGGGATATAACAGAAGAAAATGGTAAACATATTATTATGAATGCTCGTAAAAAACATTGGGCTGAAAATCAGTCAGACGAAGATAGAATTATTTTATACATGGAAATATATTCTTAATATATTGTAAAACAATGAATAAAGATCCCAGATTAACCGATACACAAAAAGTTTTATTTGCACTACCAACACTAACTCTTATATTTCTCATATTACTCATACTATTAAACAAAAAAATCAGGCGCAGTCCAGGTGTATATATATCACTTGCATTATCAGCTATTCATTTATATCATCACTACACCCTCGCTAGATTACAAAATAAAGTATAAATGTATATAATAAAATATGTTTATGATCAAAGAACCTTATGGAATATCAGAGTTTCAGGCTTGGTTAATATCAATTACGTTAGGAATGGTATTAATAAGAAGAAAACTTCGTGGGGAAAAATATATTAAGTAATATAAATGAAGGTTCGTTTACAAAAAAGCCCACTTTTTAATAAAAAGTATAGAGTTACTTTTGAAAATGGGAGAGTCGTTGATTTTGGTGCAAAAGGGTATTCGGATTATACAAAACACGGTAACCCTTTACGTATGCGTTCATATGTAACTCGACACGGTGGTTACGTTCCTCATATGGTTCAGAAACAGACAGATCCTAAACTCGTTCATTTAAATATGCTCGACGTTGTTAAAAGCGATAAAGAAAACTGGAGTAAAACAGGTTTTTATACCGCGGGGTTTTGGTCTCGTTGGCTCTTATGGAGTCACCCAGAGTTAGAAGGTGCCAAAAAAATAATAACAAAAAAATACGGTTTATCTTTCAAATAAATACGTGATTTTTAAGTTTGAAATATATAATCAGACATCAAAATCACTCTTCTTTGTCTTCATCTTTTTTAGCAAATCGTTTTTTCGTGTCCATGCTTATTAAATACGAAGTAAAACACCACGAGATACACGAGAGTAATAAACCCATCAAAATGGGGGGTGGTTTAAAAGGGAAACTAAAAAGTTTCATGGATATCATGAAACAACATAAACAACTGAAAATTCTTTGTATGAGTGTAATATTATCGTACGTTTCCGACATTTATAATATACTTAGAAAAAATTATCAGTTCTGTATAGTTTAGCCTGGAAAGAACCAGTTTGTCCTAGAACTGAGACAGACTCGTTACCGTATATTTCCTGACACCCAATATCATCCATACAATCTCTATTATCTATGGTTATAGGAAGTGAATATACCTGATCACCTGGGGTTGTTGTATAATAATTGTACCTATCACGTCTACCCCGAACTTCTTTTCCATATATAGGTAAGGTTTCTTCATTTTCACCAACAAGAACACCCATTTGTTGAATATGACCAGGTTTATATTCTTTGATTGGTGGACTTCTGTATTCTTTTTCCATTGGTATTTCTACTGGAACTTGAATTGGTATATGAACTGGTACTTTTTTACTCACAATAATTGGATTACGCATTTGATAAATTATAATAACTGCAAGTATAATTAATGAAAAACCCAAGAGTTTCTGTTTTGTCTTAATCTTCATTTGTATATACAAATATTATTTCTTACCGAGTAAGGGTTTAAGTGGAGTGAGATCTATTCTTTGTAATCTAAATTGAACAACTAACCAAAGAAAAAATAAACCACTTTTTAATAAATTGTTCGCATCTGTATTATCCATTACATATATCGGACCCATAACTTTGCCAAAAAATGTATTATCTTTTTCTTCACCAGTTATCGCCATTTCGAGTTGTGTTAAGGCACATGTATCATCATTAACTGACCAATGAAAAAATATAAATGGTACAAGAAGTGAGTAAAATTCTAAGTTTTGTTTATTATTGGTAAATGGTATCACGAGCATCGTAACGAAAAAAACCAAGTGGACAAAAAATATAATGTTCATATCTATTAATATGAACGAAGAAAAGAAACTTCCAAAAATATGGCACATACAACAGGAGAAAATATTAAAGGCCTGGGGCGAAGCCGCGGCGTGTTATAGGTATATGCACTACCAAGCCTATTGTTCATTTAAAAATTTGAGTATGAAATTTACTATACCACTCATAATTGTAAGTACAGTTACCGGTACTGCTAACTTTGCACAGGAAACATTTCCACCTTCCGTGCAACCATTTGTACCTTCGGCTATTGGTGGCTTAAACTTAATCACAGCCATTGCGACGACGATCATGCAATTCCTTAAAATTAATGAACTCATGGAAGGTCATAGAGTTGCCTCTGTCCAATACGGTAAAATTTCACGAACAATACGTCTTGAACTTACACTCCCGCTTACCGAACGAACACTAAATGGTACAAATATGATTGAAAATATGCGAACAGAATATGATCGTTTAATAGAACAATCACCTAATGTACCTAAAAAAATGATAGATGCGTTTGAAAAGGAATTTCCAGATGATAATGCATTCTTCAAACCAGAAATTATGCATATACAACCTATAATACCATTTAAAGCCATTCAAGAAAATAAAGTTATAACGAAGTTAAAAGATGCGGTTACTGGTGTAGCAAAACGCGAATTAAAAGAGGAACTTGAAAGTATACGAGGTAATGTCAAATCGGCTAAGAAAACTATAAAGTCGGATATCGAAGGGAAACAACAACGTATTAATGAAATTTCAGATTTAAAAGGTAAAGGTCTCGTAAGTTTGAAAGGTGATTTAATGAATGAATTACGCCGTAGAACAGAGTTAATGGAAGTTGTTACAGAAACACCGGCGGCTGAAGATAGTGATGAAGATGATAAAGAATTAAAAACGGAATCGGATAAACGTAAATCTATATTAGAAAAAATAATTATAGAATCGCCGAAAGACGATTCGAAAGATAAGCAACCATAATAAAAAGTGCCAAGTTAAAGAATCCAATACACATAACGTAAGGGAATAACTTCTTTTTGATAGGATCTATAACACGTTTTTGAAGTGCGTCATTATTCAAAACTAAATCTAGAGCTTGATTAGTAAGGTCATCATCATCACCGGACATATGGATTCCTTTGTTATTATAAAAAAACAAAAAAAAAGTTATGAATTATCACTGCGCGACAATGAGATAAATAATTTAAAACGATGTTTAGACGAAGGTAAAAATGTTTTTTTATGTGGGACATCTGGATGCGGTAAAACGTTTATCCTGAAAAATGTTCTCGATGAAACTAATAGTGTAGAAATATGGGATGAACCCATGCGTAATAAAGATATATATTTAGACACAATCAAAAAATCAAACATGTACGCATATATCGAAGATTACGATTCAGACTTACATACATACAAACATATTGTAGAATCGGTTTCTGATGGTAATACGGTTACAAATAAACAATTAATAGTTACATCAAAAAATGTTTATTTCATGGAAAACTTTACAACTCTAATTATACAAAGATTAAAACCAGAAAAAATAGCTACTCTTAATCCAAAACATGTTAATACTTTATTAGCTGCACACAAATGTAAAGGTAATATTCACAACTACTTTCATTATTTAAACTATATAGACGACAAGGATATTTTTAAAACACCAAAAGAAATTGTTACGGATATTTTATGTAATTCTGGTGATATAAATATATCAGACTCTATTCACGAACATGGACATATTTGGTCGATCATAGAAGAAAATTTTCCAGATGCAATATTAGAAAATTATGATAAAATAACAAACTCTTTAACAAATGCAGATATTTTAGATACGGAAATATATCATGGAGATTGGGATATAATGCCTTATTTTGTATTACACGCTATAAAAATACCAAAAAAATATTTCGTTAAACAAATTGATCCAGAAAGTTTACGACCCGGTCGATTCTGGACTAAATATGGAAATCAAAAAATGAGACAACAAAAGATTAAAGGTATACAAGTTAGATCACCGATAGGATTGGGACAAGGTGAATTTATGCTTTTAAGGGAATATGCAAAAAAGGGTAATGTTTCCCATTTTAAAACATATAATTTAACACCTCAAGACTTTGATGTAATGAATCATTTAGCTATACAAAATAAACTTAAACAACGTGAAGTTACAAAAATAAAAAAGTTGATTAAAGAAGAAATAGAAAGTTAAACTAATAACAATGTCTACAACCACTAACACGGGTGATGATGAGGATTTTAAAATCACACGTGTTATTGGTAACGAAATATTATACTACGGTGAAATCACGAACGAGGATATTCTCGAATTTGTAGAAGAGTTTAAGAAACTCGAAATCAAACTTCTTAAACAAAAGGCGGAACTTATGGGGTACGAACCCGTTATTCGAATACATATATGTAGTGGAGGCGGTGACTTATTCGCGGGTCTGAGTGCAATGAACATTATCGAAAAATCTCGCGTTAAGGTCGTCACGATCGCACAGGGTGAGTGCTGCTCGGCAGCAACGTTCCTCCTTTTGGGGGGACACGAACGTCTTATCGGTAAAAATGCACACGTTCTCATCCACCAAATATCCACGGGTGGATTTTGGGGGAAATATGAGGAAGTTAAGGATGAAATGAAAATGTGTGATAAACTCATGGATATGGTTAAGAAAACGTATACAGAAAAAACCAATATTCCTGATAAACAACTTAAGAAACTTATGAAACGTGACGTTTACCTCAACCCTAACGAGTGTATCAAATACGACGTCGTTCGCGGTCTTGACTAATATCGACGCGTCGTTTATAAAGACCAATTATGGTCGCAATTATTAGAAACAAACAAAGTGTATTCGCGTTTAGCGGTATAACTGTATTTTCTGGAGGTTTGAGTCGTTCCATTCTGCTATAGTCGACGACGGGTATTTTATCCGCCATACTCTACTATACCTGAATAAAAATTTCAATCATAAAAAACACAGTTAGAGATTATGAATAAATATATTATATTACACAAATGAAAAGAGTTGCTATTGATATCGACGAAGTTCTCGTCTCGTTCGTAAGACCTATGGCAAAGTTCCGTGGATACAAAATGCCGACCGCCCAAAAGTACCCGTACGTGTATAGAGATATGTTCGATATTACCGAAACCCAATCGCGTACCATGGTCCATGATTTTTACGAATCCGAGACGTTCGCGAAACTTAAACCAATCCCGGGTGTATGTAAACAAATGGGGTATTTACGCAAACACGCCGATACTATGTATATCGTTACGGGTCGACAAAGTTACGCACGCGACCAAACCGAGAAATGGCTCGAATACTGGTTCCCCAATACGTTCGATGATCTTATAATGACCAATAGTTATACCGATCACGAAATTGAAAAACACGAAATCTGTCGAAGTCTTGCCCTCGACTCAATCATTGACGATAGTTTCGACGTGTGTACCAAATGTAACCGTATAGGTATCGATTCGTATAACATTATTGGGTACGGTAATATACGGTACCCGTGGGCTATACAATCGAGTATGCAGAGAGTTTGGGGTTAAATTTTAATTATGACTATACCCGAACCACCACCAGCACCAGCAGCACCGCCACCGCCACCAGCACCGCCACCGCCACCGGTATGTTTTGTAGCACTACTACCAACGGAATATGGTTGACCCGCAGTTCCACCACCACCTAATCCACCCGCACCTGGGGTACCATTTGACTCATTATTATGAATACTACCACCACCACCACCTGCATAATATTGGTTTGTACCAGATACATCATACTGTTTTCCAATACCACCGTCACCACCGTGAGATATTCTTGCACTTTGCCCAGAATTTGTTACATAGTTACCCGATGTATTACCTGTAGCACCTGCACCACCTCCTCCGCCACCTGCACGTGTCCATCCACCATGCTCTTGACTTCTTCCTATACCACCGGCATTACCAAATCCTGTTAATGTTACATTTTCAAAACTAATTGATGTTACCTGTGTTGAACTACCGCCGGCCCAAGTCGATGACGACGACGAGGACGCCGCCCCACCCCCGGAACCACCGGCATTACCAGCGCTATTACCACTGTTCAAACCAGCACCCCCACCTAGTGCCGTTGCAGTATATGTATCATTTTGTATACTACTGTTATAACCGGGATCGTTGACGTTAACTCCCCCCGATCCTCCATTACCAACTTTAATAGTATATAATCCAGAGAATGTAATACCAGAACCATATACTAAACCACCAGAACCACCACCACCACCAGCGTTTGTTCCACCAGCACCACCACCACCTACCATCAACATTCTCGCGGGGCTTGAATTAATTGACGACACCGTGTACGTTGTTTGATTACTCGCCGTTGATGCACTTCCCAGTATTCCCCACGTATATGTACCAGTTGGTGTATCAGAATAGACGTGTCCCGTGGTTGCTGCTGCAGAAACAGATGTATCACTATATGGATCACCGCTATCAGAAAACAGTCCGTAATGAAATGCAATTTTAATATCTATATAAAACCGTTTCGCATAGTTCCAAAACTTAAGGTTCTTAATCAAACCGTTATAGTCTTCGCCAATTTTTATCATCTTCGCACCCGACGCGATCGTCGGGGTTGTTTGTGATATTAATACATTATTCACGTATAAATTACTCGTCGTCCCGTCGAAGTTTGTCGCTATCGTATATTCACCTGAAACGGTTGAGTTTGCGACCAGTGCGTGTGTACCATACGTAAGTATTATACCACTATTCGAATCCGCCACGTTTATAGATGACGCACCACCCATACCGGAATGGTGTTGACAATAATAGTAAAGTGTATTTGGTGCGTTCGCAGGAACAATAAACTGACTCGAGGCGCCCGAAACTCCCGGAACGTAGTTTGGAGAAGCTGGTGTTGTTGTCCACCCACTCGTGTATTGAGACCCACTCGCATGTGTCCCATTACTCGTTTCCGATAAACGTATAGGGTGATTCGTATTTGTAGACGTCGCTTGTGTAAACGTATACGTACTCCCGCGTATAAACGTGAGTGTAGGTGTTTCTACCCCGCTTATGTAATACTTATTTACACCCGTATTCCTCGTTCCATCACTCGTAGACGATAACGAAAGGACGTGTCCGCTAATTTGATTGAACGTATACGTCAAACCTCGAATCACGGAAAGTGAATCTTGTTCAACACCGCCTATACTAAATTTACCACCACTCGCCGTTACAACGAATGCACTCGTAGTCGATCCCGTCACGTTAATCAAACCACCCATACCCGCGGTCGTACTCGATTTATAGTATAGTGTACTTGGAGCGTTCAAGGGGACCACGAACGTCCCGGTCGTATACCCACTCGTATATTGCGTACCATCACTCACGGTCGCGATTTGGAAAACGTGTGAACCATTCGACGCGTTCGTTTGGTCGAACGTATACGTGTTTCCACGTACCATCGAAAGGGTCGGTCTCTGTGTTCCACCAATATAGAATCCGTAACCACCAGAGACGTGGGTTCCATTACTCGTCGTAGATAACCGTAAAGGGTGGGTCCCATTCGTCAAGTTTTCTTGGTTAAACACGTACGTTTCCCCCTTTACGAGTTGGAGTGTTACTTGAGAATCACCCCCGATAACAAATTTACCACCCGCAACCGTCACGGCTAATGGGCTTGTCGTTGGTCCGAGTATGTTTATAGTTCCACCCATACCCCCGTGGACCCCACACTTATAATACAGTGTACTTGGAGCGTTTAGGGGGACCACGAACGTGACTGACGATGTACCTCCATTCGTCACACCC
>Ga0209709_10000419_pt1 | contig 40381 bp, 38 predicted proteins | sample ArcticOcean_MG_C_2_FD_187435 | JGI IMG/M metagenome (GOLD analysis project Ga0209709, IMG submission 187435) | Marine microbial communities from western Arctic Ocean - ArcticOcean_MG_CB4_136 (SPAdes) (version 2) | ecosystem: Environmental > Aquatic > Marine > Oceanic | place: Arctic Ocean... | reverse complement strand
CTCGCGAAAAAGTGCGTGATTTGTTATCAGGATTTGATGATGAAGGCATTCCTCACCAATTGGTTTCTACACGTGGCGTAACCAATCGATTGTTAACACCTCGTCAACGTTTTGTCTTTGATACTGCAATGCAAGAAGGCTTCTATGATGTTCCCCGAAGAATTACATTGACTGAACTGGCGGTTGTCCTTGGTGTTGCAAAATCGACACTTTCAGCACAGTTACAACGTATTGAATCTACTGTTCATCATGCTTTTGCAGATGACATACGGAAACGCAGCCCCTAACCTGTCCGCACGAACATGTTCGCAAAGGCAATAAGGTAGAGCGGGGCCTCGGAGTGGCATGGACAACCTACCGAATACCTGGGAAGACTGGATTTCCAACTTTACTGAATGGCAAGACCGAGTAGGTTTCAACCGTGACTGGATGGGTGATTTCGACCTCTCGATTCAATTTGATTGGGACCGTGCAGGTGATGTCATCGAATTCGGAGATTACCAAGGACTTCCAAAATGGGAACGCTCTCTTCAAGTTCCACACCAGAGTATGCGTGATGCGTTGGTCAGTATGATCACCGTCCAAGGTGACACTGAATTTGCATCTGTTGAACAACAACGCCACCTCTTGGCATCTGCTCCAACCGATTACGACCGCTATGCAGCAGCTCGAATCATGGCTGAAGAACAACGCCATGGCTGGCAGATGGCCTATCTCTTGATGACCTACTTTGGACAACAAGGACGTCGTGAGGCTCAGAAACTCCTCGAACGAAACGCCCAAGATGGTGACCGCTTGCTTGGTGCATTCAATCGACCAATGCCTCATTGGCTTGATTTCTTCTGCTACACCATGTTTGTCGACCGAGATGGAAAATTCCAACTCGGTATGCTCTCGACTTCGGCTTTCAAGCCGCTTGCCGCTTCAATGGGTCCTATGCTCAAAGAAGAATCGTTCCATTTGGGAACGGGCTCCAATGGATTACGTCGTATCATTAAGGCTGGTATTATTCCCTTGGATATGCTTCAACGATATTTCAACAAGTGGGTTTCAACCGCACACGATTTGTTTGGTGTCGATGCCTCTTCTTCGGCCCATTGGTCGTATGTTTGGGGTGTTAAAGGACGCTGGGATGAGCGTAAGAAACTCGAAGCCGGTCTTGAAGTCGACAAGGAAGTTCTCAACGAAGAAGCACGTGGTCATTACCACACTGAAATCGTTGGTGAAGTTGAAAAGTTGAACGGCTATCTGCCCGAAGGCAGCAAGGAATTAGTCGTGCCCCACGAAAACTTCTATCGCGAAATCGGTCCGTTCAGAAAGCAACGATATACCACTCAAGGTGAACCTTTTACAGGCACTGACGAAGAATGGAAGGCCTATTTGCATGTGACACTTCCAACTGCTCAGGATGAGGAAGACCTCAAAGAATTGTTCAAGCAAGAATGGGTTGCCAGTAAACCACTTTCTGCACGCCAAATTGCCTCGGGCATCGGTGCCAAAGCTTGAGACGTTGTCTCAGATGGAGGGTTTGAATGATTCCAGTATCGCTGTTCGGCATCGATGTTGAGATGTGTGAGGCGTTTTACGATGCTCTTCCTGGTTTGGTTGCCGACAGTGTCGATGATGAGTCCTATGCTAATGCATTGTTTTCAATTGAGAGCAAAGCACCACTTGACCACATTCGTATTGCTGACAAGTGGGCGAGTAACGACCCTTTTATATGGCCTGAAGATATTAGTAATGAAGTGGAAATGACGCTTCGCACAGTGAATTATCCGGATGTATCCCTGCTTGAACACTTGTTGACCCTTGACCATGTCGATGCTACACGCGTTTCAGTATGGATGCACTTTTCCACCAATTTGTTCCCTCTGTACAGTGAAGCAGCCTGTGCAACCTTGACTCGAATGGGTGTTCCGACTCCTTACAATCCGAGTGACATAGCGAGTTACGGACTTTACGTCTCTCGCCTCGAAGGGCTGAAAATATATGCTCCTGCTGCAGGTTTACCTGAAATTGGCCTCCCTCGTTCACGTATGCTCCAACTTGGATTGGAGCGGTACGGATGAAGCATCTTTTGATTCATCTCAAGTTGGTCATCGTCGTTACTATTTGGGGTGTTAGTTGGCCTGCAGGACGAGTTCTTGCACAAGAGATTGCACCGTTTACAGCCTCTTGGATTCGTTATGTTATGGCTGTGGCCTTTTTTCTTGTTTACTTGAGAACCTCGGACAAGTGGATGGTACCAACACGGGGTGAATGGAAACGGATTGCTTGGATTGGATTTTTCTCGACGTGTTTGTATCAAGCCTTCTTTATGGTCGGGATGAAATACACTGCGGCAGGCGATGCATCACTCATGATTACGTTCAATCCTTTTTTTACTGCGTTGTTAGCGATTGTATTTCTCAAGGAAGCAATGCATTGGCGACTTGGTGTTGGTCTGGCGCTGGGAATCAGTGGTGTGGCAGTGTTGTTCTTTTATTCTCCAAATGTGGATATTCCCTTTTTTGACCGAGCCCTTGGTGACCTGCTAATTGCTGGTGCTGCTTTGGCTTGGGCATGCAACAGCATCCAGATGAAGAAAGCCATGACAGAGCCCGCAGCGGATTCAGGACGCTGTCTTTCTCCATTGCAATTGACAGTATGGTCTTCTGTTGTAGGTCTTTTCATGCTCACCCCAATGGTGGCGGTGGAAACTTGGGCTGGTGGTATTCCTGAGCCTTCGATGAACGCTTGGATCTCCATGGTATTCTTAGCGGTCTTCTCGACGGTGATTTCGTACGTCTGGTTCGCAGATGGAATTTTGACACTCGGTGCTGGAAAGAGCGCTTTGTATGTCTATCTCGTTCCGATTTTTGGAATATTCAGTGGTTACCTCTTACTCGATGAGAAACTGGGAGCATCACTTATTGTGGCTTTTTTACTGATTGTTGGGGGCGTTGTACTTGCTCAAACGAAGCAACCGATAGCCAAGGAACCATGATGAAGTTGAACCCTTTGGCCTTACCATGGAGATTCGTTGCGTCGCCGTAATTGGTGCAGGTACAATGGGTGCTGGAATTGCACAAATCTGTGCACAAAGTGGTTGGAAAACAAATTTGTTTGATGCATTCCCTGAAGGTCTAGCGCGTGGAATGCAACGTATCGATGCCTTCTGGGACAAAGGGATTGCTCGGGGTAAAACCACTGCTGAACAAAAGGTGCAATGGGCTGCAAACTTACATGCTGTTGCAGATATGGCAGATGCGGTTGGCCAAGCGGATTTGATCATTGAGGCCGTCCCTGAGATTCCAGAACTCAAACATTCCATTTTTGCTGAACTTGACCGTTTAGCCCCGCCCCATGCGATTCTTGGAACCAACACTTCCTCTCTTTCAATTGCAGATATTGCGGCGGCAACCTCGCGTCCTGAAAACGTGATTGGAATGCATTTCTTCAACCCCGTCCCAATTATGAAATTACTTGAATTGGTTCGACATGATTCGACCAGTGATGCAACTATTGCGGCGGCACAGGCTGCTGGAACTGCAATGGGGAAAACCTCAATTCTGGTGAAGGACATTCCAGGTTTTGCTACAAGTCGGCTTGGAGTCGTTTTGGGTAACGAAGCCATCCGAATGTTGGCAGATGGTGTGGCCAGCGCAAAAGACATCGATACTGCGATGGTCTTAGGTTACAAACATCCAATGGGTCCTCTTGCGTTGTCTGACTTGGTTGGCCTCGATGTTCGACGTGACATCCTCAAAAATCTTCAATCTTCGTTCAATGATGATGCGTATGCTCCACATCCACTGCTTGAGAAATTAGTTGCAGCAGGTCGTCTTGGAAAGAAATCGAATCTTGGTATTTACGATTGGTCAACTGGTGAAGCAGAAGAAACCGAAATGCCTGAATAATCACAGTTTGGTTCCACAATGCTTGCAATGTTTTGCATTGTAGTCATGCCCTTCTTTGGAACATTCCATACAAGCACGTGTGCTAAAATCTCCGGCCTTAATCAGTTCGGTTGAAATGATCCCAGTAGGCACGATGATGAGGCTATATCCCATTACCATGATGAACACAGCTAATGCTTTACCCAATGCTGTTGAAGGAACTGTATCGCCATATCCTGTGCTTGTTAAGGTGACAATTGCCCAATAGACACTCTGAGGTATCGAAGTGAAACCATTTGTTGGCCCTTCGAGCAAATACATTCCTGCACCGCTGATAAAACTCAAAACAGTCACCGTCGATAGAAATACAATAATACGGGAGCGTGATTGTAATATTGCGGTGCCTAAGACGGTCGCTTCACCAACATACCGCGTCAATTTGAATACACGGAATGCTCGTAACAGACGCAAGGCTCGAAGGATGAGAAAACTCTGTGCACCAGGAATGAAGAGACTCAGATAGGTCGGAATAATGGCCAATAAATCCACGACTCCAAAGAAAGAAGTAGCGTATTCGATTGAATTTCGAGTGATGTAGAGGCGGAGGAGATACTCAAAGGTGAACAGTAACGTGAAGAGCCATTCAGCAAATACCAATTGGCTGTGGTATTTACTGTCAAAAGATTCGACACTTTCCAAAGATACGGCAATTATGGATGCAATGATGGAAACCATCAGAGCAACATCGAAGTATGTTCCATATTTTGTATCTGCTTCAAAAATAATTTCATGAAACTTTTCACGAAGTGTTTTTTCTTCAGAGATATGTTCTCCCATCCGTTTCACTCCTGTTGAAAATTCGGTTTGCGCTTTTCAATGAAAGCAGTGACGCCTTCTTTGAAAGCAGTTGTTGTTCCCGCAGCTTCGATCAAAGTTCGTTCATGCTTGAGATGAGTTTCGAAATCATGAATTGATTGTACATCCAGTAAGTGCTTCGTTGCTTCTTTGGTATGAGTACCCCATTGACTCCAACGTTCAGCGATTCCATAGGCTGCATCGAGGAGGTTTTCATCTTCGACGATTGCATCGATTGCCCCAACTGAAAGGCATTGCTCCGCATCCCATATTTCATTTTCAAAAAAGAACCGTCGGGTGACTTGATTGCCAACAAGTCGAGGTAAGAGCCATGTTGTTCCACCGTCGGGTGACAAACCCATACCAGAGTAGGAAGCGGCCATTTTTGCTTTAGTCGAAGCGATACGGGCATCACAAGCCAGTGCCAAACCAAGTCCGCCGCCAGCACATGCGCCGTTGACAGCAGCGATGCATATGGTTGAGGATTGCCGCATACGAATCAACAAAGGGTGAAGGATTCCAGTAAGATCTCGAATTAATTGAGGCGCATCTTCATCTTCAATCGATTGTGCGAAAGCGTGTATGTCTGCGCCTGCAGAGAAAAACTTCCCTTCTCCGGTGAGCACGATTGCTCGAACATTTGGATGAATGAGTCCAGCATCGATAGCCTGGGCAATTTGAGGAAGAAATTTCCGTGAGAACGATTGTGTCGCTGAGTGACCTGAAAATCGAATTAAACGAATACCGTTGTCAAGATCGCTGGATGTAACCGACATGTGTGTCCCTCAAAGTTTGATGTTGACGTTCTTGATTTTGGTGTAGAAGCGTAGAGCATCTTGGCTTTGTTCGATACCAATTCCAGATTGTTTCCAGCCGGTAAATGCAGTTTGAGGGAAAGTGATGGGATATTCATTAATTGAGACCATGCCGCTTTCCAAATCACGAGCCATGTTGTGCGCTCGACTCAAATCATTGGTCCAAATACCGTTTAACAAACCGAACGGTGAATCGTTGGCCAATGCCAATGCTTCTGCATCTTCACTGAACTTTGTGACTGCCAAAACAGGTCCGAATAATTCTTCATTGAACAAGAGATTTTGACTGTCAACACCAGTGACGACCGTCGCTTCCATGAACGCTCCTTCACCTTCAATGATATTGCCTCCACAGACAACAGTTCCACCCATTGCCAATCCTGCTTGCAATTTCTCCATGACTTCAGAACGGTGGCTTTGGTGTACAAGACTTCCGATACGAACGCCTTCTTCCATTCCTGGTCCAACTTTCCATTTGGCAACTTCTGCCACAACAGCCGCCACCAATTCGTCATGAACATCTTCGTGGACAATCAATCGAGAACCAGCCCAGCACATCTGCCCAGCATTCATGAATATTCCAAAGCAAATCGCTTTAGCAGCATATCGAAGATTTGCATCAGAAAAGATGATGTTTGCGCCTTTTCCACCGAGTTCAAGGGTAACTGGAGTGAGGTTTTCACTCGCTTTAGCCATAACGGCTTGTCCGGTAGGAACGCCTCCAGTGAGAACAATACCATCTACGCCTTTGTGTCCAGCAAGAGCATCACCAATCAAACCGCCTGAACCTGTAATGACTTGAAGCACACCGGTTGGAAGTCCGACTTCAGCTTCTTCCATGGCCTTAGCCCATGCCAGCAAGGACAACGGTGTCCATGATGCAGGCTTGGCAATGACGGTGCATCCAGCAGCGAGAGCAGGTGCAAACGAGCGTAGAGCCAGTTGAAGAGGGAAGTTCCAAGGAATGATGTGAACGGTTACACCAAGCGGTTGGCGTAAGGTATAGTTGAGACGGTTTCCTGGGACAGGGATTGTGCTGCCCTCAATTTTATCCGAAAGTCCAGCAAAATATTCGAGTGTCCATGCACCGAAGCGAATTTCAGACAAAGCTTCACGAAAGGTTTTGCCGTTGTTATTGGATTCCAAAACTGCAAGTTCTTTTGCTTTAGCGTAAGTTGCTTGAGCCATCTTGTTGAGGATACGCCCTCGCTGTGCAGGGTCCATGTTTTTCCAACTTGACTCATTGAATGCTGCACGTGATGCATCAACACAACGGTTGACATCACCAAGAGTTGCCTTTGGAGTTGTGGCCATGATTTTCCCTGTTGCAGGGTTGAGAATCTCGGCAGTTCCGCCATCTTCGGCATCGCACCATTTACCAGCAATCGACATTTGTTCTGCGCTCATGTTCCACTCCAAGCGTTGTCCCCTCAAAGGTATTCGCTTGACAATACTTGCTTTCAAAGAAAGGTGAAACAGTGACTCTCGGCGAAAAGACTCTTGAAGCGAGTTCGCTGTGCATACAGTATGGCTCGAGAGGTTGGTTTGGCAGAAGTGGCTGCTCGGACCATCGCAGACCGAGCACCTCGCCTGTTGGTCATCGCAGGAGCGACCGGAACTGGAAAGTCAACAGCATCCGTTCAAATCGCTGCCTCAAGTGGTTTTGCTCGACTCCTTTCAACCGATGCAGTACGCGAAATTATGCGTTCTTGTGACGATGAAAGGAGTGAACCCGCGCTTCACCGTTCATCGTTTTCAAAAGGAGATTCAGGTGAACCAGTCATCGATTGGTTGGATACATGCCAAGCCGTAGAAAGTGGAATAATCGCGACCATTGACCGTGCACGGCGGGAGGGAATTGACCTGTTGATTGAAGGTGTCCATATCAACCCGAGTGAACGCTTACTCCGAAGTTGGCGTGAAGCAGGTGGTATTGCAATTGGATTGGTAATGACGGTAGGTGAAGAAGACCGTCACCGCTCAATGATTCGTTCACGTGATGCTCACTCATTCCGACGTGCTGACCGTTATCTTGCTGCATTCCCACGGATACGTGCAATTCAAGAAGGCTTGATTGAACGAGCTAAAATTGCATCTTGGCCAATTGTGGATCTATCGAGAGTTACCAATGATGCTGAACGAATCAAGCATTTGATCGATTTGGCATGGAATGAACATACCCAGCGTCGTTAAGCATGGGTTACTTCAAATGAAATCGGGACTGTAAGCATTGCAGAACCATCTGAGATCCCGAGTTCTCCAGAGAAATGGAGCGTGGTCATCGATGTTTCATTCACTTGAATATCGATAAGTTTGATTTCTATGCCTCTTAATTCGCCATGGTAGAGCATATCGTCATGGACACTTTGGAATGCGATTTCTCCGGCTTCCAGTGCATCAAGGCCACCATTTATCCATAGTTGTGTGCGTGCTTCGGTCAGTTCAGGGATGCCCTCAACCACTTCAAGTGAAGTAACTATAACTCCATCCGATGCGGTGTTGTGAGGCATGGTTAGCCCAGCGACTTTGACGCCGAAAATAGCCATAGAGAGTAAGGACATCAATAAGACTACACCTGTTGCAAGTAACATTTGCCCAGCATCACGGTCTTCATGCGATGGATTCGAAACGGGTAGCATCATGCCCCCCCTCCACGATTCCATACGTCGAGTGTGACCGTCCAAGAATTTTCATCGATGACAAGCAAATGGTGTACGGTTACTGTTTCTCCGGCAGGTGTTCCAGTGATGCCGTATGGTACGGATGTCCCACTGTTTTGTGCCAGCCAACAATTTGCCTCTTTTCCAGCAGCAATCTGTTCTTGCAGTAAAAGACATGCATTATCGAGTTCTCCATTCTCCAACAATTCACTCAACCGGTTTTCTCCTGATACTTCGGCTTCAAGCCCCAAGCCGTATCGGAAAGCATCGTCGCCTGTTAGTTCGAGCGCTGCATCGTGAGCAACGGAAGGAGCATCGGGGACATGAATTCGGATGAGGAATGTTGCCGACATAAAGAACAACCAAAACAAGGTCAACATTTCAAGGATATGTACTTGAGCATCTTCTTCATGACCCATTCAACCACCACTGGAGGCTCCGCCAAGATTCAAATTCGAGGGGACGAAAGTACCCAATGATGGATTGAGAGTTGGCACATCAGTAATTCCAATCAAATTTGGTGTGAATGCCAAGAAGTTGAACACGACCAAAGCTACAACAATCATCATTCCAGAGTGTTTGAATCCTGTCGAAAAGCGACCGGTTGACATCAATCCTGCTACCGTTCCATTGCCGACCGCTTGCATTGTTACGCCGTAATAGAACACCGTTAAGAAAAACAAGGGGTCAATGTTACGAATGGTCATGTTTCCAATCGTTTGACCACCGCTATCGCCGGCGTCACCACCGCTGGAGTTTGAACCCGCAATAGCAGGAATAAAGACAACAGCAAGCGTGACAATCACGCCGAGGAAAACGAAGTATGATGTCCAGATGACAGCAATATAGGAGCCAATCGCACGTCTTCGTTCACCCTCAAGGAATTTCAATTCACGAGAATCGTTTGCCGCTGTAACCAGAATATCCGAGATTTTACCACCTGCGCGGTCAGCTTCAGCAATCAAAGCGATTGCTCGTTGGACCAGTGGTGTTCCAACACGGTCAGCAAATTGTTTGATGACATCACTGAATTTAATACCCCAACTGAGTTGGTCAGACATTTTCTTCACTTCGTGATTCAGTGCGCCATATTCCGATGTTGCAAGAGTTTGAATCGCCACCGTCATCGAAAGACCACCTTTCCAATATTCTGCAAGGTCGCGAAGAAAGTCAGGGAATTTTTCTTCCATATCATTTTGGGCAGTTTGTACCCGCTCCCAATAGTAGGAGGCAGGGTAGAGGAAGAAAAAGAACATCATTCCAAAGAAGTTGAGGAAAATGAATGGGCGAAGTGATTTTGCCCCCAACTCAAGTTCTGGACCAAGCCAAAACGACTTGTTGTTCATGTTTGAAGGGACGCCATCGTAATAATGGACCGTCATGTCAAATGAAACCTTTGAAAGTCGTTTTCCATCTTCCATCGAAAACACGAGGAATTCATAGCGATCATCAGGTGGTATCGATACCATATTGAGTTCACAATTATCTTGATCCGTGTTGCTTTCATGCATCGCCAGAATCTCGCCATCTTGGGAACGTATCGCCACGATATAGTCGGTTGATGTGTCAGCAATTATAGTACAATTGACCCATAAGGGTTGGAGGACTACCAATCCTCCCGTTTGGTCGGAGTCCACTCCAGGGACATCGAAATTTTTACCTTGTTTCAAAACTGTTTTCCATTCTTCATTTTCCCAAACGATACGGTCTGGTGCATCTTGAAGAATCGCACATGATTGGTTGGCAGAATAATCAGGTGCGACATTTGTATTGAAATGTTGCCCCATAGATTCACCTTGGGAATCTTTTGCCGTGAGCCCACAATACAGGTTTGTGAACATTGGTTCTCCATTCGTTGATGGAATGAACCCCGAGTTCGTTGCCCAAACTGCAGCAGTACCCAATCCGAGTAAAATTGATACAAAGAGGATTGCATAGAGTTTCGTCAAAGTCGAATCGTCCTTTGGCAAATCGAGTTTAACTATAATTTTCTCCTTTTTCCGTGCCATTCTTCCACCTCCTCTCACATTTCTTGTTCCTTACTACTGGTCCAAATTAGAATCGCATATGCAATGTGAATCATTGGTATAAATCCGAGAACAATTCCATACAGCATACCTTCAGACATTTGCGCTCCAGAACCTGAGACCCAGAACATAATGACCAACATGACAATCAAAAACAGAGGCATAGCCACTGCCACGACAATGTATGATTCTGCAAGAAGGGCGATTGACTCTAAGAACATCTGCAGCCGAGTTCTGTTTTCACGCATGTAGTGTTCTGCACGATTCAAGAAATACAACTTGAGTTGGCCACCTGCAGTGAGTGTTCCAACCATCCCTTGGAAAAACTCAGTTAACCAAAGTGATGGGGCCCGTTCAACACCCATCTTCATGGCTGTAATTAAATCAAAACCAAGTAAGGTCACATCTCTATACACCATCGCAGCATCATCGGACACGTCGCCATAAATCTCTTTGTTCATTGCAAGGGACCTGAAGATTTTGGACGGGGTTGCATTTGCTGCAGACATAGCAGCGGTGTAGGATGCAGCATAGGGGAGATATTTCTCAATCATTGCGCCACGGCGGGCCGCTTCTCGCTTTGCACCATTTTTATTGTGCTTAAAGGCCATGTAAGGGATGAGAACTCCAATAATGGATACAATAAGAGTTTTCCATAATGGAGGGAATACCTGGTATTCAAAACCATCACATCCACCGCCTCTTGGATTATCAGGGTCGACTAAATCTTGATTCCAATACGACCATTCAAAACAGTAGTCGATTGTAGTTGGATCTTGAATACCTTCCCAATAAGCGATAATCCCAATGTCTGGAATGAAAAACAAACTGATAATGCCCCAACAAATCAATGTAATAGCAAGTGTTGTCATGAGTGCAGTTGCGAGAAATACTTCAGGCATCATTGGTATTGAGGCTTTGACCAAACTCGAGGACAATACCTTGTCACTGCGAGCACGCTTACGAAGCATACGGCCGAGGAGGCGGTTACAAATCCTCTGCCACGTGGTTAAGTCCATCGAATCACTTCCATGTATTTCTTTCAACTAAGTCCATCAACACGAGCCATAATTTCAATTGGCCGTACATAGTATTCTGTAATAATTTGAGATACTTGGTCCGCTTTTCGAATATCGTTCAAAACCATCCATTCGAGGACACGTTTTCGAGTACGCAACTCACGGCGCATATCGTCTTGAGAATAATTGAGTTTCACCATAATCTTCTCCAATACATAGGATTTGCCGCTGAAGACGAAATCATCGGTATTCACGTCCCAACGGAACACTTCATTGGTGATAATTTCCAAAGAATTCGGGTCAATGCCGACAATTTCAACCAGTTGCTTAGCTCGTCGAACACGTCTTCCATTAATACGGGTCTGAATTTGAATGACACATGCTTCCAAAGCAGGTAAAAGAACACGAGGTATGTCGATTGGTTTGTTTTCCAACCGGTGAACAAGTGAAGGGACAGAATCAGCGTGCACAGTTGAATACGCACAGTGGCCCGTGGCCATTGCTTGGAACAGAACATAGGCTTCTGCACCACGAATTTCACCCACAATGATGTATTCTGGTCGTTCCCGAAGTGCTGCTTTGAGCAACTCGAATTCACCGATTACACCCTCGGTTGATTCGCCACCAAATCCTTGTCGGGTCAAACCTGGGACCCAGTTGGGTTGAGGGATATTGACTTCACGAGTCGATTCAATGGAGACGATTTTCATCTGCCAAGGGATAAAAATACACATGGCGTTGAGCGTTGTCGTCTTGCCGGATGCAGTTCCTCCGACAAACAGCATTGGAACTTCATTCTGAAATCCAATCCAAAGGTAAGCGACCATCAAAGAAGACATAGTGCGGAACGCAACAATATCGGCTGGTGAAAACGGGTCGTCCTTGAACCGTCGAATACAGAATGCAGAACCTCTGGTCGAGATTTCATGGCCCAACTTCATGACAATTCTGGAACCATCCATGAGTGTTGCATCCAGCAATGGCGATGCGACTGAAATGTGCTTGCCACAACGCTGTGCGAGTTTGATTACATAGGATTCCAGGTCATGGTCAGTGTGCCAAACACATGTTGTTTCCACGGATTCAAATTTCCGGTGGTAGGCGAAGATCGGGACTCCGGTGCCATCCATGGAAATATCTTCAACGTTAATATCGTTCATGAGGACGTCCATTTGCCCATATCCGATCAGGTCACGGCGCAAATAATAGAAAATCTTCGATTTCGATTTTTTATTGATTTTCATGCCGTAGGCTTTGATAACTTTGTCCATAGCAGTGCGAAGATACGCATCTGGGTTTGCATCGATTTCTTCAATGTTTACGGTGAGTGAGCGGATAAAGATATCGAGGATTTCTTCTCGGTAATCCTGTTCCTTTTTCGTCATCGGGGGTTCGATAATCTGATAGATAATATTGAGCGTTTGTTTGTCCCGGACAATGCGGGCAAAGGCATGCGGCGGCAAGACTGGGTACTTGTCCAGTTCGTCGTATTGGGCACGTTGTTTTGCCCGCTGACGCTTGCCTCCACCTTTGTTTTCTTTTCTCGCCATATGCGCACCCTCTGCCGAAGCAATTTATCACAGGCTATGGCTGACTATAACACTTGGGTGAAAAGCACCCCTTAAACCGCCACCCTGCGCCCCAAACGGATTAACCGTAAATCGCCCGTTTATCAGCAAAGTTCATTGTTGGTTTTTAAACGATTTAAGCCAAGCATGGCATGAAGTACGGAACATCTCCAAATTGACATTGTTATCGATTAAAAAATCGGATTCAGCGATGATTTCTTCCAAGCCCCAGCCACGTTCACGTGCGTCACGAACTTCAAAGGCTTGACGATTTCCATCTTCCGAACGTCCCCGGCTTTGGATCCGTGAAAATCGAATATCAGGTGATACTACGACGGCCAAAGAAAAGAAATTGTCACCCCAGCGTTGTTCAAATACAACACGTTCAGCAGTGCCTCGCATGCCTTCAATTAAGACGATTGAATGAGATTCAAGGAGCGCGCCGACAGCATCTGCCAAGCGCACTGCGAGTACATCTTCACCGTGCTGGGCGCGTAATTGGGCCGCTATTTCACCAAAAATACCTGGACTCTCTTTGAGTTCTAAACGAGTGACTTCAGCACGAACCATGTCACCCATTGAAAGGACAGGGATGTTGTTTTCAGAGAGAACATCGGCAAATTCCCCCTTGCCAGAACCTGGCATCCCGCACACTGCTACGACTCGGGCCATGCTTGATGGGGGTAGGCGAATGCTCATCAAGATACCTCCATTTTCATGGAGTTGATTGCGGTTCAATTGGAAAATTCTGCACGACCCCATCGGCGGTCGATGAGTTTCCACAATAATGCAGAGGCTAGGATTAATCCTACAGAGATAGCAAGCATTCCTTTGTAACCTTGTTCGACCATACCTTGGTCATACATGGTGGATGCGGTCGCATCCAATCCATCCTGTGAGGCACGCTCCCACCAATTGCCATACAGAGAAACATCGCCTTGGGTGAATGAAAGCAGGAACAGCAGGAGCAATGGTATCACGGTCCCAATCCAAAACCAAATCATGATCGATGCATCGAAAATAGCTTTATTTGGCCGCAATCCCATCAAGAATGCGGTTAATGCAACGATGTAAATTGAATTGGCAAACATCACGATGATACTGGTTGGTAATGCTCCCCATTCATCAAGTCTCCACGCCATGAGGACAATGAATATCAACGAAATCCATGATGTGGCAAGGAAATAGACAACGACTTTCGCTCGGATAAGTTGTGGAACTCGTAGAGGTAGGCCGTTCATGAATTCAGGTGAATCTAAAATCGTTAACCATGAATAAAAATTGAAACCGAAGAATCCGAGGAAAGGAGCATATGAAAGTAAATTAATTGGAATTGGCGCTTCTGCAAAATCAACGAGCCATGCCATTCCAAGGAGTACCAAAAGAGGAATAGAGTATGAAACGGTCATCTTTTTAATCGAGCCTGAACGAATTAAGTCGACAAATTCCTTTGCTACAATTAATCGAACCTCACCCTTGCCAAGGAAACCTAAACGGTTGTATATTGGCGTGAAAAGTTCTGCTCGTTCGACAACGGAGACATCAAAATCATCGATGATGAGTGCGGATGAAAACAGGCCGACTGCTAGACTTGCCAGCAATGCAAGTACCGCGCCGAAAATATTCTGTGAACTTTGAACACCGAGGCCCCAGAGCATCGAGCCGATATCGAATTTACCCAACCCAATTCCGACTCCCAAAGCAACCACAAGTAGGGGTCCGAAGATAGTAAACGGGCGGCCACGCATCCATAGCGCAGAAGCAAAGAAGGCAATTGCAAGTCCTTGAGCCAAGGTGATAATCATTGCAAGCCATGTCCAAGGTAGGCTTGACCATTCCAATGGGGTTGAAATGCCCGCAAGTGATTCAAGCCCAATTCCAACAGCCATTCCGGCTACAACAGGAGAAAGGATGAGCATAACATAGAAACTCAAATCCTTGACGAAATAGGCAAAGTGTGCAACCGAATTTGGAAGGGGTTGCAGCGCTGGTGCGGCCAAGAGGTAATTTTTGGTCCCAGCGCGATGAACGATTGCATCATGACCCATGAATGCAAATGTTCCCATCCCTAGGCTGAACATCAGCAACGGTAGGTGGAGGGCGAAGCGTAATTCTTGCCATGTAAACGTCTTCGATTCAATATCAGCGACTTGTGCAGATGAATCGCCTACTAGAAATTGTAAACCAATGGTTGTGATCGCCGTCACCAAAGTCAACAGAAGGGGGAATAACACCATTTGACGCTTTTTGGCAAATTCAAGGCTTTTACGCCCCTCTTCTTTGAACATCACTCGAAATGTTGTAGAAAAAGCCTCCCAACCACGCAATGGTTCGTGCAATTGTTGGTCGTGAGCACTTGTCCCTAATGATTGAGTGTTCATCGATTCAACATCGATGACTTCATCCCAATCGCGAGAAACTACGCTCACTCCAGACACGTTCACTCCTCCTCAATATCCTTGTCTTTGGCACCTTGGTCACTGAGTCGTTCAACATCTTTAATCGAATGACCAACCAATCGAATAAAAACATCTTCAAGCGTTTCATCCTTTGATTTTTTGAGTCCTTTTACCGTTCCTGCTGCGAGCACTTTCCCATTGTTGATAATGGCCATTCTATTGCACATACGCTCAGCCATTTCCAAAACATGTGAACAAAGGAATATGGTTCCACCATTCTTGACATGTTCAAGAAGCCAGTGTCGGCATTTCCGCTGATAGATAGGGTCGAGATTGGCAAAAGGTTCATCGAGAAACAGTAATTTTGGCTTATGGATAAACGCAGCAGCAAGCATGACTTTCTGGCGTTGACCTTTTGATAAATCCTTACACATTGTGTCACGTTTCTCTTCCAATCCAAACCACTCAATCCAATGTTGGACTTGTTCGTGAAGGTTTTCGACAGTCCGTAACTTGGCGACAAATTCAAGAAATTCAACCGGTGTAAGAAACGATGGAGGGGATTCAGATTCAGGGACAATTCCAATGTTGGCTTTTACTTTCTGTGGGTCGGCCACAGCATCGACTCCAAGTACTTCGATTCGCCCCTTACTTGGGCGAAGTTGTCCGGTGAGAAGTTTGATGAAAGTCGACTTCCCGGCACCATTTGGACCAAATACGCCAAAAAACTCACCTGCATGAACTTCTACATTGAGCGGGTGCAATGCAATGAAATCCCCGTATTTTTTGGCCATGTCTTCAGCCTTCACCAGTGGAGCGAGTGATTCAACCATGGGCGTACGAAACCGTCGTGGCCTTTGAGTTCTTGGTTTCTCCCTCATGAGGGCGGAAATCGAACCGGTCGGTGAAATGATGTACCGAAACCGACTGGGCGTGGTATGGGCGCCCCACAGACCGATGTACTTTCTATTGAAGAAATCCCCGTCAATGACCAAGCAGATTTAGGCTCAGTGGCCCTGATAACCATCAATCGTCCGGATAAACTCAATGCATTGAACGCCGATGTTATGGCGGGTTTGAAATCTATGGTCGCTTGGGTTGAAGCGACTGATTCTATCCGTGTTGTAGTGGTTACAGGTGCGCAACCAAATCAACCACCTGACGGAAAGCGAGCAAAACCGAATGCTTTCGTTGCAGGCGCAGATATTACAGAATTTGTCGGGAAACAGAGCGCTGATATTCGTGTAATGTTCAAAGAGAATGCCGTAGAGGCATTGTGGAATTTGAGCAAACCGACCATCGCTATGGTCGATGGCTTTGCTCTTGGTGGTGGCTGCGAAGTGGCTTGTTCTTGCGATGTACGCATCGTCAGCGACCGTTCGCGTTTTGGAACGCCAGAAATCAATCTTGGTTTAATTCCAGGTTACGGCGCAACCCAACGTCTCGTTCGGCTTATTGGCTATGGTAAAACCATGGAGATGGTGATGACCGGAGAAATGATTGATGCGAAAGAAGCGTATCGAATTGGCTTGGCAAATCATGTCTGTTCACCAGAGATGTTGCGGGAATTTACGCTTGATATGGCTCGCTTAATAGCAAGTAAATCCTCAAATACGCTCCGGGTTGGAAAGCAGACTATTCGAGCAGCTCTTGATGTCGGATTGACTGAAGGTGTTGCCATTGAAGCCGAAGCCTTTGCAAGTTTGTTTGATTCCGAGGATAAAGAAATCGGAGTTAATGCTTTTCTCAACAGAGAAACACCTCAATGGAAACACAAGTGATGTGCTTGCTCACCGCCTTGTTGTTATTCAGCGAGTACGTAAAGGGAACCATCTCTGAGCCATATATGGCTGTGGCCAACGGACGACTTCAGCGGTTTCGATAGCCGTTCTCACGTGCGAAGTCGCGGAAGTGTGGCATGTGAGCAGCATGTTCGCGGATAAAGGAGCGCGGCATGACTCCCTCCCAACGCCCGAGTAGATCATTCCATACGCGGTCACAGACTGTTGTTTGTAAGACTTTGAGCAAGCGGTTGTTGGTCATCTTCTTGGCTATTTCAGTCGAGCAGCATGGCTCATTGTTGCGGTTTTCCGCTTGCTTGGCGCGTTTATTCAACTTATCAGCGACCCAAGCAAGGCGAACTTCTTCAGCTCGAGGGTTGTTCGCTACAGCGGGTAATTTACCCGTTTTCCGGTTGCCAGTTGGGCGTCCAGTTCGTCGGTCCTTGCCGTTGTGGAACGGCTTGATGTTACGGTTCGTTTTCATAATTTCATATCTCCAGATTCATTCTATGGCGTTGCCAAAGCTTTGCCTTATCAGAATGTTTTATCTGGGGAATTAGTTCATCATGAGTTCACCTTTTGAAATCGAATTGTCGGCTTTTGCTTCGACGATGTCGTTACTTTTGCCTACATAGACTCATGGTGTCTACACTATATAAAGCGCCGTCAGGGCAGTCCTAAGAGGGATTTTGAGGTTTAAAATCCAATGACGATATTCCAGGCTACGACAAAAATAGCAACATCTGCACAGGCATGAGTAACCCAAACAATCCAAATGCTTCGGTATTCCAAATACAGCCATGAAAAGACCGTTCCACCAATGAATACACCCAATGAGGCAATAACTGCGCCAAGGGGTTCAAGAAAGAAGACGAGTGCAATACTGTGATGGAGTGTAAATACTGCCGAAGAAAGGAGGGATGAACGCCACTTCCCTCCAACCAACTGTTCTATTTTTGAAGTGATGAACCACCGAAAGACGTATTCCTCTAGTACCGAATTTATGAAGACCCAAAATACGATGGCAGCAGCGAGTTTCCAGGGGACAGTCAATCCTACAGGGTCAAGAATTGCTTTCAAAGCATCAGGTTGGAGCATCAGTTCCCCGAGGAAGAAATAAGCGAGCCAGACGACAAGCATCATTCCGATTCCTAGAATGAAGGCCATACTCCACCCACCTTTTTTTACAGGTGACCATGAAAACTTTTGTTTTTCGATATAGATGTGCCAAAATGCAGGTAAACCGAACATCCAAATTTTCGTGACAATAAAAACAATCACCGCCAAAGCTCCTGCTTTGAAAGCAAATCCAGTTATAACCGAAATACTTGGTGCAATGCCAACGAAGAAAAGTCCCAAAATCGCAAGCGTGCGTGTTTGAATGAGAGTTTCTGAATTTTCGTGAAGGGCATCCGCCATTTTGAATCAAACATTACTCAAGTCATCCACTCTTCAATGTTGACACGGATTTATGTGTTAATTATCCATTTCATCTTTCATTTGAGCCAAAGCACTGCTCGCACTTGGTATTGGGAGTGGCAAGATAAGAGGCGCTCCATCAGGGCCGAGGAGTGGTGGGAGTGCATTTCCATCGAGACCAATAAATGGAGATGGTTCGGGTGCTTTTTCGTCTTGTATTTTTTCGAAGCCATCATCGAGAGCAGATCGAAGTTTCAAAATGCGAGTGTCATCTATTCGAATAAATGTTGCACCGTAGATATGGCCCGATTCGGGATTTTCGGGGGTGACTAAAACCGATTGTCCATGCCCAGGTGCCTGTAAGAGTGCAACCAAATCTTCCCCTGCCGTTTGTTCTTCCCACATGCGGGCGGTCGATGCGCGAATATCAGCCATTTGACCCCTACGACGTAATTCAATCTTCTTTCGGATTGTGTCATGCTTGATTCTTCGTTGAGCAATGGATGATTCAATATCTGCGTTTTCCACAGAGTCAGGGCTCACTTCAACCACGAACTCATCGGCCACATGCACATCTTCCATCTCAAGGGTGACTTCGACGATTTCTTCATTGTGGGCTTCGCTTTCGACAAGCGTTTCTGCGAGGATCTCCTCTCTTTTGGTTTCCGCCGCTTGAATTTTAGCGAGTTTACGTTCCCGCAAGGTTGCCCCATCAAGTTCGCCTTCTGTAATGGGTTCTGGGATATCTAATTCACTCTCTTGTTCACTTTCTTGTGATTCTAACTCTTGAGTATTTGTCGTGGTTGGATGTTGTACGCGGGCAACGGGTTTTACCGTCCCCATTACAATCCAAGCGAACGAAAAAGCAAGGACGGCTGCGATACAAATCCACTTTTCTATATCTGATAAATCACCTGTTTTCAACAGATAAAATACCGCTACAGCGAGGGCACAGAGTGCAGTAACCGAGCGTGCGAATCCCATGTCCCTCACATCACTCCAATTGGTAGTAACTTATCATGATGATGGCAATTGGCGTAGTAAGTCATTCAATGCTCGACTTCGGTGGCTGTAGGCTTGTTTTTCCTCAAGTGAAAGAGCACCGAAGGTTTTGCCATGCGTACTTTTCTCACCATATTCGCCATGAGGCAACGGTTCTCCATCTGAATCGAGGTCGTTTGGTGTAAACACTGGGTCGAAACCAAATCCCTCCCCTTCACTGCTTTCAAGCGCAATCCATCCCGGGCACTTGCCATTTCCATAGAGTATTTTACCATTCATCCATAAGGCTGCCACTGCTTGAAACTCTGCTGAACGTAACTGGGCGCATTGGACAGTATCTTGGCTTTGCAGATGTTGAAGTAATCGCAGAATACCATTGTTGCCTATCGTTTTCAACGCGTAAGCGGAGTATACTCCAGGGAAACCGTTGAGCGCTTCGATGAACAGGCCAGCATCTTCAACCAAAATCATGTCTTCGGATTGTTCACCACCTGGTAGATGGGACAAGGCTTGAGCAATTTTTGATTGCGCAACTTCCTCCAAAGTATCTGCTTGAGGCTCAATTAGAGCACCTTCCTTGACGATGAGTTGGCGGACAGTATAGCCTAACGGTTGCAGGTGGTACGTTGCTTCTTTGAGTTTGCCGATATTGCCTGTGAGGAACCATATGGTGCGCATCATGGTTCCGCTATGGCTTTTGCATATTGAGGTACAGGGCGGAAAACGCTTTTATTGCTTTCTTTTGAAGCGAGCCTTCAAAGCCCAAACTCTTGAGGCATTGGTATGCTACAACAATTTGGTATTGTCGCTCTTGGTGGTGCACTTGGCGCTACACTACGATATGCGGTGAGCGAATGGGTATCCGTTGAATCATTCCCTTACGCAACCTTATCTGTCAACCTCATCGGTTCTTTTCTCTTAGGCGTATTGGCGGTAGGCTTGGCTCAGAATCTTCTTTCAGCTAACATGGCGTTGTTGCTTGGAATGGGTGTACTTGGTGCTTTTACAACCATGTCAACCTTTTCGCTGGAAACGGTTCAGATGTTTGAACAGGGTAAAGGTAGTTTAGCAATTGTATACGTTGCTCTTACAATGGCATTGGGTCCACTTCTTGCTTTGCTTGGTTGGAAAATCGGAGAATCTATTTTTGTATAATTGCATGGATTTATGTAGGGCTTGATGTTTACTTCTTTTCAAGGACCACATGCGGAAAAGTTTCGTCTGCCCTAAGAGTTGAAAAGATGACTGAACATAATTTAATCCAAACTTTGAACGATGCCCTCGGATGGGAATTGCGAGCGGCCAATATGTACGCTCATTATGCGGCGAATATACGTGGGATACACCGTCTTCAACTTTCTCCGATGTTTACCGACGAAGCAACCGAATCTACTATGCATGCCGATATCGTCCGAAAAGCAATCGTTAAACTCGGTGGTGTGCCAGTCACAGAGAGAAACCCCCATGAGATTATTCACACAACGCAATATGGTGAAATGTTGGTTCATTCCTTAGAAACTGAAACCAAAGCAGCGGCAGTTTATGCTGCAATAATGATCGAACTCGAATCGGTAGGAGATCAAGATTTGTATGATGCAATCGAACAAATCTATCTCGCTGAACTTCGTAGCCTTGAAGAGTTACGCCTTCTCATGGGATAATTATCCGTGATAACGCACACGTGAACGAACATCTTCCAGTCGCTTCAGAACATGTTGAGCGGTCGGAACGGCACCTCCGGATTGTTCGGGTGGTGTGCCAAGTCGTTCTTCTTCGGAAGCGTAGCCTTCCAGTAACATCTCGATAGCACCTGTGTGTTCGGGATGGGATGCGCCAAGAATTTCATCGATGACATGGAGGTCGATTCCAAAACGTTCTATCTCATAATCGATTGCAGCAAGACCAAAATCGATTAACGAGGGCTTGGCATTTTCATCGACGAGAATATTGTTGGTTGAGAGGTCACCATGCGTAATAGCCTCTCGATGAAGACGACGAATCAATGCTCCAGTGTTTCGTAAAGCCATACCGATGAATTCCTGTGAGTGTTCATTGTTTCGTAAAATTTCAATCAAAGGTAACCCTGGCATTCGTTCAAGTATCATCCGACCAGATTCGGGGTCAAGGTCCCAAACAGCAGGAACGTTCAATCCACGCCTTTTGAGACGTATAAGGAGCCGAGATTCACTCATCATCCGTCGGTAACCGAGGCGGATATCAAGGTCTGGATGACGCCATTTTCGAGGTCGACGGAGTTTGCGTACAGCGTCGAGCCCCATCCATGTGCCCGCCCAAACTTCTGCTTCGGCACCAAGGTGCAAACGCTCGGTCGGAACAAAGGCCATGGAGGGGGCTTTTGTTCCCCATTTATCAACACTTCAGCAAAGGTTTGGTTCAAAAAGGAGGACTTTGTGCCAGTGTTGAAGCAAGATGACCGTATCTCTGCCAATGTGTTCCGTGGATTTCATGGATACCTCCCTTTCTCCAGAGGAGCAAGCAATAGCAGATAGAATCAATGAATTGCGTGAACAACTCGGTGACCAGTTGCTGATTTTGGGCCATCATTACCAACGAGACAGTATTGTCATGCATACAGATTTCCTCGGAGATTCATTCATGCTGAGTCAAATGGCAGCTGAATCAAAGGCCAAGTACATCGTTTTTTGTGGCGTTCACTTCATGGCAGAATCAGCCGATATCCTCACCACGGATGACCAAATCGTCGTTCTCCCAAACATGCGGGCTGGCTGTTCCATGGCCGATATGGCCACATTAGTTGATGTCGAATCCGCATGGGAGACCCTTTTACTCGAAGCCGAACTCGATGACCCAATCGAACGTGAAGACCCTACTGCTTTGGCGTCCTTGGATGACAAATTCTTGGTACCGGTCACCTACATGAACAGCAGTGCAGACTTGAAGGATTTCGTTGGTCGACATGGTGGGATTGTCTGCACCTCGAGTAACGCTCAAGGCGTGCTCAACTGGGCCTTTGAACGGGCAGGAAAGAACGGTGCAGTCTTGTTTTTCCCCGACCAACATCTTGGACGAAACACTGGTAATGCCATGGGAATCTCACTCGATTTGATGCCGACATGGGCTCCGGGCACTGGTGCGATGGGTGAACTCAAAGGGAGCCGTATCATCCTTTGGCATGGCTTCTGTTCAGTTCACAAGCGATTTACGAAACCTCTCATTGATGATTTCCGTATGCGACACCCGGATGGAATCGTTGTTGTTCACCCTGAATGTCCGATTGAAACCGTTACTGCAAGTGATGCAAATGGTTCAACCCAATTCATTCGAAACTTTGTTGCAGAGCAAGCACCTGGTGCTAAAATTGCGATTGGAACTGAAATTAACATGGTCGCCCGTTTGGCAGAAGAACACCCAGATAAGCATATTGAATGCTTGGATACAGAGATTTGTCCTTGTTCAACGATGTACATGATTCATCCAGCCTATTTGATGGATGTGCTTGAACGGATTGTCGATGGAGAAAAACCCAACCAGATACAAGTTCCCCCCTCCATCCAAGAGGGTTCTTTGTGGGCATTAGAACGAATGTTGAGTGTTAAAAAGTGATCATTCTTCTTCGCGACCCAAGATGATTCGGCTTGATTCGGCTTGCCGCTGAACGATATGAATGAAGACCAACAGCACACCAAGCATAATTCCAATTTGAAGAATCACGTTGGAATAGGCCGTGATTTCGGGAACCCATGAATGAATGTGAATCGACACCTCTCCATCTGCAGATTGCTCAAAGTAGACCAAATGATGTTCAAGTACATGCGGGCTCCATTGATGCAAAGCATCAGCAGTCAACAATTGTGTATGGTTGTTGGTAAGATTTACGAATTGAATTTCACCATCCATGTATTTCTCTATTGGATTGGTTGGGTCCAAATGGTCACGAACCGACCAAGCTAAGATACCATTTTTCATCGAAGGTCCACTCACAGCATATTTGGCATCACTGGCAAGCCATTGCTGGCCATTGGAACGGTTGTAGACCACCAAGCGTTCGGTAGCAGAAACATTGACGGTCACCGCAAAGAAATCTTCATCGAATACAAAATCGGTTATCGTAGCGTTTTGCATATCGACAGGCGTGCCCCATAATGCAAGGATGTCATCCTGTTCAGGTGTTGAAGAAGCATTTATTTTTTCTATGGTAATCGACCCGGACGAACCGATTCTGGAGAGTAGAATACTCGTTGGTTCATCCTTCAAAACCATTGCTACTTCAAGTCCATTTGAACGAATGAGGTCAATATTTGTGACGTTGAAACCAAGCGATACTTCTTCTCCAAGGAAATTGTATGCGCTCAACAATCCATCCTTTTTGAGAATGATATACTCGACCTCTTCGGCCCCCGTCAAGAGGATATCATCGGGTCTCTCCATTGCAATGGTCAACATTGGTACTCCAGAAGTGGCAATTGAGTCGAGATTGAATACCGATAATGTAGTTTGATTGGCAACAGCGAGTTTGGAGGCAGAGAGTGCATACGGTGAATCGTATTCGATGCTACCGTTCATGAGTTCCCAATTCATTTCTAAATTTGCTACATCATGAATCACCATGACTGGGCCAGTAGATCGATTGTCAATGGTTGCCATCCAACTATCTCCGGTTGCGACATCTTGAGGTGCTTCAATTCCTCCAGCAGGTAAAGATTGATGGGATAATTCCCAAGTAATGATGGAAAACAACAGCAAAAATACGATGATTGCTAAGACTCCAGTTTCTCTACTTTGTGGATTGCGATAACGCTTGAGAATGCTTGACCCTCTCCTCATGACAAGAGCAAGTGCTTTTTTTGGATCTGTTAAAAGAGTGACGAGTCGAGCATTTATGGTTCGTTCGTCGAAAACTTTCCACCACGAATCCGACGTTCGGTCTGCAACAGCAACCGCAAGTGCTGCAATCAGCATACCCCCGATAATATCTGAGAACCAATGAATGCCTAGATAAATAATTGTAAAAGCAGTGATGAGTGTATAGGCGAGTACCAATGCACGGTATTTGTTCCAACGACGGTCTTCATCGAAGCGTGTAAGGCACAACCAGACGGCGAAGGGTATCCCAATATGAAGCGATGGCATTCCGTTGGTAAATGGGTCAATACGCCTAAACCAATCACTGATTTCAGGCGTTAAATCATACGCTAAAGTCTCCATTCCAGGGATATAATCCCCCGTCACTCGAACATTAAAGAACAGATAGAATGGAATTGCTAATATGTAGACCCATGCAATACTCAGAGTCATTCGATCGGCAATCCATCGATCATCGAAAAAGGCGAAGTAAAAGACGGATACGTAGCAAATAAACATGAACCCTGTAACGTAAAAATGGGTGAGCACAACGGTTAACCATTTTGCTTCAAACAGTTGCTGAACTTCCAACACGAGGTCCCCTTCAAGGCCGTAGATGAAGGGTGTCATGTCCAAGCCGGTGTTCGCAATGATGATACGGTCTAATTGGTCGAGAAGATCTTTTGAGTTGTAAATGATAAACACAATCGAGATGTGAATCCAATATCTGCGAAAGAAATCCACAAATGTAGGGAGGGTAATTTTCATCCACGGCGGCTTAAAAACGGGTAACAAGATGACGCCAAGCGCGAGTGCACTCACCATCCAACTCAGATAGATGCCGTCCATTCGTCAACCTCAACCCCTATGGGGTTGGGTGTTGCACATGAAACCTCGTAGTCAAAAATCTCAGATACACAGTTCCTTGGCTTACCAAGCACCGTGGACGTAGAGTTTGCCGTTGTCCGGATCTCTCCGGTTTGCCAAATCCCAGATTCGTTCAAATCGAAAGATTCCACTTGAACAACCCTGTGTCCATTCAAATCCTAGAGCATAGTTCCCAACGATACGTACCTTTGGTTTCTCTTTTGGTAATGCTTCGACTTGTTTGCGGAGCGTTTCACAGCCTTCATCAGCGTTGCGTAGTGGAGAACATTTAGCGCAAGGGCAAGCATAACGCAGGTCATCATAGGTGATGTCAAATTCAGATCCTCCATCATAGGAGACAAGAACATCCAGTTCTCTCCGTTCAATCCGAGTCATTTTTGGCATTTTATCGGTCATCTCATCACCATCAAATGATTTCAAGGCCGTCTCCGGCGTCTTCGACAATTTGTTCTTGTAATGCGGAAACGATTGCAGCAAATGCAATGGCAGAAGGGCCTTCGGGGTCGCTTACGATTCGGTGAACTCCGTCATCACCACCTCGGACAAAGCCGGGGTCAAACGGTAAGGCACCGAGGAAAGGAACACCAAATTCTTCAGCGGTGAGTCGCCCTCCGCCTTTCTTGAAAATATCCAGTGTTACGCTGAAGTTACCCTCATCATCAGCAGTTGCTTTCAAGGTCTTTCCAGCAGGAGCAGCGATTTCGATTTCTGAGCCAGGGGTTGCCTTGCCAGAGATGGTGTAGCCACTCATGTTCTCGACAACTCCGAGCACTGGGACTTTAAGCGATTCTGAGAAGGTAATCGACTTTCGGCTATCAAGGAGCGCGACTTCTTGGGGTGTAGTCACGATGACCATTCCGTCAATATCAGGGAGTGATTGTGCTACAGTGAGTGGTTCATCCGAGGTGCCCGGAGGGAAGTCAATGATGAGGTAATCGAGATTCCCCCATTCAACGTCTCCAATAAATTGCTGAATTGCACCGAGCTTGATAGGCCCTCGCCAAACAACAGGTGTATCTTCACTGTCAAGTAAAAAAGCCATCGAAATAACTTTGACTCCAAGATGGCCTTGAGCAGGATGGATACGACCTGATTCAACATGCAAGCGTTGTCCATCGAGTCCCATCATCTTGGGAATGTTTGGTCCAGTGATATCGATGTCGAGGATTCCGACCGAGAGACCTTGTTGTGCCAATGAAAGTGCGAGCCCTGTCGATACAGTGGATTTACCTACACCGCCCTTTCCTGATAATACCATGACCTTATGTTTGATTTGCTTGCCGATTTCTTCCATCGATATTTTACGCTTCATCTGAGCATAAGCCTGTTCCATTTTCTTTTGTTCTTGAGGAGATGCTTCTGCAGGCTTATCATCCGCATTGGGGTCGTGGGTTGTGACCGGTGAATCCGACATGGACGTAGCACCCGCCTGCTGTACTTCAACCCATCTTTTTCGGCCGCTTTTGAATCAGCAACATACGATGACTTGAATGGAGAATGGTCGTGATGAGAAGAAATGCCAAAGTAAGACGGATATCGAAGGACTGGTCTGCATACGCCCATGCTAAACCGCTCGACAAAACCAATCCCACTGCAAAACCTACAGTATTCGCCTGAATTTTTTCTTCATGAACCTTTATCCTTCCAAAAGCGATAATGCTTGGGCCAACTGCAAATGTCATAACTGTAATCAATGCAGCAATGACTTTGAAAACGGTATCCCAATCTCGAGCAGCGGCAACGATGTGGGCTAAAAACAAAGCCAAATAGAGTATCGATGAAAATCGGATTCCGCGAAATAAACTCGGAGCAGTTTGGAACACACTTCGACGAAATCCTCCCCCCTTGAGAATGCTTCTCTTTATTGAGAATCAATAAATACACTCGACTTCATGGACATCTATGAACCTCTTATTTGTCTGCGTCGGAAATTCCTGTCGATCTCAAATGGCAGAGGGAATCGCTCGTTCAATGGGCCATTCGGCAGATTCTGCTGGCACGCATCCGGCTAAACACATTGCCAGTAATGCTGTTGTCGTTCTCAACAACCGTGGGATTTCGGCCGATGGAATGGTGCCAAAGAGCGTCGACTCTTTCTCTGCTGATGATTATGATATGGTCATCTCCATGGGGTGTGGAGTACACTGTCCTTTGATGCGAATTGACCAAGATTGGAACTTAGATGACCCAGTAGGCCAAGCCCTTTCAGTTTACCAAGCGACAGCAGATGAGATTGAGCGAAGGCTCAAAGCCTTGCATCAGTGATCATTCTTCTTCTTTTACTTCTTCCTTTTCTTCCTTTTCAGGAACGTCGCCGAGACCATCCATTTCGATGGTGAGAACGCTTACGACTCGTTCTCTTTTGTCTTCTTGAGTTAATGTTTCCGAAGAACAATGAATGTTTCCAATAGTGACTTCAGCAGGTAGACCTTGGGCAATGATTCCATTTCTCCGCCGACAAATTTCGGCCACATCGACGGCTCGTCCAATTGTCGCACCTCGCGCCACAAGCTGAATTTGGCGGTCTCCTTGCTCCATGGCCATGACGACAGCTCGGACATATGCATGCAGTGGTTTTTTGCCAATGAAAATGGGACGTCTTTCACTCATAGTGCTCTCTCTAAAAAGAACTATTCATCATCTGCCTGTTAATTCTTCGCCTGTTGGCTCTCTATGGAAGTTCAGTAAATCAGACTAAAAAATGGGGTGCTGAGATGGGATGGTACGGACGCCGGGATTTGAACCCGGGTTCAAGCGTTGGCAACGCTCGGTGATAACCACTACACTACGTCCGTAGATGTAATCACCCCAAAGTACGGCAGTATAAACGGTTGTCGGCTCGACTGAGTGCTCAGTTAAATCCGAAACGGTCTTGGCCTTGTTCGCTTTCAGGTCGGTTCCGAATCGAAATGACCACGATTGCTGTTACACCGATGCCGAAAACAACCAGAATACCCAGTAAAACCCCAGTCGTGAGGATGGAGCCACTTACGCCTGTTAAGACCGATTGTTCTTCGACCAATTGAACGGCAATAGAAGTGGTAGGGCTTACTTTTCCATATACATCCGATGCTTGAATCAATACTTCATGCGTGCCAATCGGGATACTGCTTCGAACTTGCATTTCAACGGAATAGATGCCATCGTTTGCTACCGCATCGCCGTTACTTCCGTCATCATACATCTTTTGCCAAGTGGCTTGTGAAGTAAATGGCGTGAAGACACCAAGGTTTGCTTGTGCAACCAGAACACCATCGTAATCGCTGATTGCGACTTCGAGTACAACCGTTGAACTTGTTTCGCCTTTCTCTACAGTTTGGATGCCTGGATTGATGATGAGAGGCGCGGTATTGAGGATGTTAATGCTCATTTCTTTCATAATTTCATCTGAGATATGATGTGGGCCGTAGATCGCTTGAAGTGATGAATTCATTCCATCCGCATGCCAAAAGGAGGTAAATACACTTTTACCAAGACCATCGGTCAAGATAAGCGGCAAGGCCTGTTCTCCCGGCGTCATCGAATCAGGAACCGTAAAATTACCAATCCATACCCCGTTCAATTGAATCAATGGCACGAGGCCACCTCGTGATTCTCTCAAATCAATCATAACACTCTCAACGCCATGACCATCGTAGGCTTGAGCATTTACAATCATGACTGCACCACGTGGGCCAGTATCTGGCAGTACCTCAAAGGCATACAATCGTGGGCCTTGATTGATGATTTCAATATCTCCAGTACCCGTTGTGACCAGACCCCATGTATCGGTCGCCGTCACATTGAGTGAAACGTTTCCAACTTCAAGGCCCGGAACAAGGATTTTGGTAGTGAAGCGATTATCCCCAATGGTTGCATCACCATCAAGCCCACGGTCGTTCAGATCCACAAGTCCACCGCCAAGGGGTGAGAGGTCGACTGTTACAGTGTCTACATTCAATTCGTTATCATTGATGTGTGCTACAAGAGTACCGACACTTCCTCCTTCTCCATAGATGATGCCCTCTTCGAGGTAGAGTTCGACAAGGGTAGGTGCGGTGTTGTTTTCAGCTGTGATAATCGAAGGAGAGAGGATGCGTTCAACCATTTGACTTTCGGTGAAATTGGCAGTTTCGTTTTCATCGCCATATGGGATTTCCAACACTCTGTTCACACTTGAAAGAAGACCCATGAGCGGTCCTTGGTCAATGATAGATCCAGTTGCATCTCCATTTCCACCGTATGAACCAATCCAGTTGACCACATGTAGGTTGAAACCATCTCGGGGGTCATTGCCGGTCGATTCTGCTGTTATGACCAGTGAGAGGCCTTCTTGGTCGGCAAGTCGAATCGAATCACCCGGGATAAGAGGGATTGGCATCAGGCCTGTTTCTCTTGAAATCGTTATGTCTCCCAAGATGTCTTCCGATTCTGGTTGAGTCGCGTTGACTTGAATCGGGCTATTCTCAGGGCGCTCATCGCCACTTGAGGGGTCGGCTCCAGTTTCTTCCCATACCATTCGAATGGTTCGGTTTTCCCATTCTGATTGGACCACTTGGTAATCCCATGATTCGTTATGGTTTGCTCCAACGCCTTGTCCATCGAAGAAGTTACCACCGTTGACTCCAGTGAGATTGAACCAAGTTTCTTGGTGTATGACGTTGACTAAGAAGACGACTTGTGTGGCGTTGGCTTGGTTTCCAGTTTCTTCAATCCCTCGAACAATTCCAAAGGTGCCTTGTGCATCACCAGTAATGACGCCATCAAGATGTAAGTCATCTTTCAGTGTAATTCCATCCTCGGTTAACCAATGTAAATCATGAATGGTTCCGTTGACCAGAATACTTGAGTTTTCATCTTCTTCGTTGACTCCAAATGTACCTTGGCCGATAAATTCGCTCTTTTGGTCGGTACGAACACCATCTTCCCAGCGGTCAAGAACAGTCAATCCATCCAAGGAGACATCCATGCGCAACCCTTCCTCGCTGAGGACCATATCTGCAAGTGCCTCGAATTGTGTGTGTTGCAGCCTTCGCACTCCATTTTCATCCCAAGTTTCCAAGAAAAATACGCTGACTTCACCCGTTACATTGAGGCCTTCATTTCCTTCATCATTTTCATCATTGATGAGCAAGTCCCCGGTTGCTTCGATTCGAAGGCGTTCGGAGAGGTCTCCATCAATCATCGAACGATTAAACCAGCCTTCAGATACATTGGCGGTCACTTCACTCCGTGCTGCCCCATCGAGCGTGACTAAATGGAGAATACCGCTGCCCCGGGCATCAAAGACTTGGGAGGTGAGTACACCTGATTGAATCGTTTCGTTCTTCCATATCGAATCAAGAGTCAACGTGAGGTTCGTCGAACTGTCATTGGTATTTTCAAGGGTTGAGAGGTTCCCGTTTCCAAGTTCCCATGAATTGAGTACTGTTCCTTGACGCATTTGCCAACCTTGTCCATCGAAATCTAAGGAGAATCCTTGTTCTCCGTCTTCAGTCATATAGGTTTGATCGAGGTCCCATGTTGTTTTGAGAAGAACTTCATGGTCTGCCATGGGTTGATTCCAAGTGCCGACCGTGAATGAACGAGTAGTTTGGACAGGTTCCGCAAGTGGCGTACCATCCCAAGCATTGATTGTGACAGTGATAGCGAGTTCATCTTGCCATTCCAATGTTGTATTGAGTTCGGCATGGGCGACTCGGTGGTCGTCGACTGAACTCCAAGTGATGAACACATCATTGACCAAATTTGAGCCATTACGGAGATGCGTCACGTCCACATCAACATCATACGAACCGTTATCACCAAAAGTGATGAGATATGCATGTTGGTTTTGGCCGTTCTCTCCTTCAAGCCAAGCGGCGTTGATGGTTGGTTGTACAGGTTGGCCATCGGCGGTTGCGATGAACACCAACGGAAGAATCATCATCAACAGAAGTGCAAAGGCAATCCTCGGCTTTCGCATGCTCATAGAAAGAGGTAAAGTCTGCTCCTCTTCAATACTTGTGCTGCACTGTGCATTTAGAAAATGTTTGAGAGGCCTTTACTTACAGGTCCAAAACATATCCGAACAGAAGAGGTGCTACGAGAGTTGCATCACTCTCAATGACGAATTTTGGCGTATCAATGGCAAGTTTACCCCAGGTGATTTTCTCGTTTGGAGGAGCTCCAGAATAGCCTCCATAGGAGGGTGAAGACTCACTGATTTGGCAATACCAAGCCCACAAAGGTACTTTTCGTTCCAAATCTTGGTGCAACAGAGGAACGACACATATCGGGAAATCACCAGCAATGCCTCCTCCGATTTGCAAAAACGCCAAAGAATCTGTTCTTGATTCGTACCATTGTGCCAAATGCATCATGTATTCAATGCCATTTTTCAGTGTAGTCGAGCGAATTTTACCTTCGAGGCAACGTGCAGCAAAAATATTACCAAGGGTTGAGTCTTCCCATCCAGGGACATACAAAGGAAGATTCGTTTGTGCAGCAGCAAGTAACCACGAGTCTTCTGGATTTGCTTCATAGGTCGGTTCCAATACTCCACTCATCAATAACTCATAGAAGAATTCGTGTGGGAGTTTCGAGATGCCAGCCTCGTCAGCCTCTTTCCAACAGGAAACGATATGGTGTTCGATTTTACGGAAGGCTTCCGCTTCTGGAATACAAATGTCGGTAACTCTGTTGAGGTTTTGGCGAAGTAATTCAGCGTCATCCTCTGCCGATAAGTCACGCCAATTCTCGATTGAAACATAGGAGTTATGAGCGACTAAATTGAATACATCCTCTTCGAGGTTTGCACCGGTGCACGAAATGCCAGCGATATGGCCTGCTCGAATCATTGGCGCCAAACTTCGACCGAGTTCAGCGGTACTCATAGCACCGGCTAAGGTCAGGAATATTTTCCCACCATCTGCTAAAAATTGAGTCAGTGAATGTGCTGCTCTTGCGAGTTCACCTGCATTAAAATGGCGATAATGCTGGTCCACAAATTCTCGAATTAACATTTCATTCCTCCTCATGTAAGAAGCGAGGAAGGTGTTGTCTTCGCTTGAGTGATAACGACGGGATAAATTCGATGAGTTGTTGATGTATATCATCGGCTAAGACATTTGGGTCAGAATCTCCACAGGTAAAACAATCCAATGCGAGCCACCCCTTTTCAGAATAACAATGGGCGGAGACGTGGCTCTCGTCAAGTAATACCACTGCTGCAAACCCAACGGGTGAGTGCGAACCATCAAATTGTTCGACATGCGAATGGACATTCCGAGCATTACTTCGTTCAACAGCTTGTTCAAGAACTTCAAGTATCCACTCTCCATCATTCACTTTTGGCGAAATATAGCCCGTATAATCGAGGAATACATGGGCTCCATGGGCTTGAATAGTTGTCACGACACTCACTGTTCCTTTCCTTTGGCACGCACATTCTTTTTTGAAATTTGTCTTTCCATCACTTCATTTGTTGGCTGAAAAAAGTTGATTCACGCAGGTTGCGATTACGGCCTTCTTGCAGTCCATGAGGTTCCCATCGCCCCTCCGTTCGAGCCTTGAGATGGGCTGCGATGGCTTTGGTTGCAAGCATCGCTGCAGTGAATTGAGTGAGGGGTGTATTTTCTTGGGCCACAATCTCATTGACATCTGCGCTGATGACTGTAGCATCTGGAGCAGAAAAGACCGCTTCAATCGTTTCGATGGCTTGCCAAAACGACAGTCCACCAGGCACAGGAGTGCCAGTGGCAGGGACGAGACTCCCATCGAGTCCATCGATGTCAATGGTCAAATGAACTGGTCCTGTGAGCGTATGGAGTGTCTCGAGCCATCGACTCCATGCTGCTTTCCCATGGATTGTGGATTGTATATCTCGGGCGAAAAAGGTCGTGATTCTCTCATCACTTTGAATCAGTTCAGATTCTTGTTTTGAATAGGCGCGTATCCCTACTTGAAGTAAACGCCCAATACCCAAGTCAAGACTTCGACCTGCTGCACATGCATGAGAATAAGTCTCGCCATTGAGTTCTTCACGAAGATCTGCATGTGCATCGATTTGGACAACAGTGAGGCGGCTGAGATCCCCATCGACCAGAGGGTGGTGTTGAGCTGCAAGAACCAACGGTGGTAGAATACCATGCTCACCGCCGAGGACCATTGGGAAGCAATCACCGATATACCATGGTTGTAAATATCCACTGATGTTGTCCAATTGTTGACCTAAATTGTTTCCTTCGCCATCCCATTCGGGTGCAGTATAGATGTTGGCTCCGGCTGGTATGTCTTGCCCAAGTGAAGCATCAAACAGTTCGACTTGCCCACTGGCGGCGATACAGGCAGCGGGGCCTTGTGCTGTACCTTGCCCATAGGATGTGGTGAGTTCGTAGGGTACTTGCAACACAACGACATCTACATTTTCACCCTGTTCGGGCAAACCGAGGAAATTTCCCTCAACATAGTCTTCGCTCACAACCTTGCCCTTGCACGGGTGTTCTTGAGGCTGTTGTTTGATGTTGTTTAAGTTGAGTCGCCGGTTGGGCTGTATGTCGGGGGGCATCCGTTGCCTCCATATTTCGGTGCCTGGGGTGACAAAAATGACTGATTTTTCTTCTTTTCATGAAATATCAGCGATGGGTCTATATGGGTCGGATGACAATACTAATATGTGTCTGCGAAGTAATTTAGCAGCGGACAGGGGGAATAGAAAATGACAATGACATTATCTGAACTTACTCGGGCAATTCAACAACACATCGATTTGGAGATGGATGAAGAAGTGGCCCAAGGTATGGCGGAACACGCTCTCGGGTTCTTTGGATTCTATAACCGAATTATCGACAACGCTTTGGAACCAACTGACCGTAACTTGTTCTACATGTTCCAAGATTACGACTTGCTTACAACTGAATCTGAAGAGACAACTCTTTGGGACGGGCGTGAGTGGAGAATCCACTATTGGAAATTCAAACCAGACCTACGTGAACGTGTCGAGTCTTATATGCAACGAAACCGTGATCCTGAAGACATCGATCCTTTTGCAGATATCTACGGTGGTAAAACCAATATCAATTCGATCTGGACACGTGAATCCGAAAGGGTGACCAATCCAAATGCGTTTACTTCGGATTGGTAATTCGTTGGTTAAGTTCTTCAACGACCACCACGACCGTAGTCCATGCGCGTTTGGGCTCTTTGTGTTCTTCTCTTAGCCAGTGCGTCTGTGCCAATGCTCACAACTGCTCAACAACCTGACCTTTTACAGGAACATTGGTATCACACGTATACAACACTCACCGTTGATGTAAATGCCTGGGCTGATGACTACCCAGATATCGTAGATTTGACTTCCGCTGGCCAAACTGAACTCGGAAAGAATCTCTGGGTTGTACGAATTTCTGATTGGAGTAACGAAACAAAGCCCGATGGAACAGACAAAGAAATTGTCTACATTGATGGTGGCCATCACGGTAACGAGCATCTTGGAACCGAATTGGCTTTCCTTACGGCAGAATTCTATATCGAAGGATGGGCTGCAGGCGAGCAAGAAGCCATTGATGTTCTCACCAACACTGAACTCCATATCCTCATTATGCTCAATGCGGATGGCAACGACCTCGATACCCGTTGGAACATCAATCAAGTCGATTTGAATCGAAATTACGACCACCATTGGAATGAGCAAGACGAAACTCAACCAGGTAGTGGCCCCTTTAGCGAAGCAGAAACGGCAGCCAATGCAAATTACATGAACACCGTTGTACCGAATGCTGACTTGTATGTCACGATGCATACCGGTGTCTGGATAATGCTACACCCTTGGGGCTATATTCCAGACCAACCGATCGATTGGGAATTGTTCCATTTCATTCGCGATGATGTTCATGCCAACATCTCGGAGATACCGATTCAAAATGCAAATCAAGGTCTTTATCCGAATTCCGGAACATCCCGAGATTATGGCTATGGAATTATGGGTTACCCGACTTTTACTTTCGAAACCGATGATGAGCAATGGTTGTTAGGGACGGCTGAATCTCTTTCCGACCGTTTGGGTGAAGAGTTGGAGGTCATGCGATATCTCATTGATAATGTGTGGAGTTGGAGAGCCCGTTTGGAAGTCCAATCCATTACGCTCAGTGATGGTGAATTGACGTTAGACATCAACAATCTTGGCCGTGCAACCACTGCAAATGCAACGCTGCAATACTTTGATTCCGCAGGGGAAATGATTTGGAATTCTACTAATTTTTCCGTGAATGCAACGAACTCAACATTTGTATCGTTTGATGCTTCCTCCTTTTCAATGACCAACGGTGGAACATGGGAGTTGCGCTACCAGGTTCGAATCGTTGAATCTGCTCGCTGGATTTCCGAGCCTATCGAGGAAAAAATGGTGAATTTTCTTGAAGATGATGACTCAAATTTCCTTATCGGCTATGGATTGTTTAATCCTGTGACCATCATTGCTGGTTTTGTGGCTGTTGCGGCAGTGGTTCAAAGTGAACAAGAAGACGACAATTGAATACGTGTTCATCTTTCTTTGCTGAAAGTTCGGCGCGAGGTTTCAAGTGCTACAAGGACTACGCAAGCATAGGTGAACCCATGAAAGTAAGCGTAAGCCCCGGACACAACATTAATGGAACTTTGATATTGCCCCTTTTCGAAGGTTCAGAAGCAGTTCCCGACTCTCATGAAGCAGGCCTTCATACCGCTTTGAAGGGCCAAATTAACCGTATTCTCCACGATGGTGATTTCAAAGCAAAACAGAAATCGACGCTGTCGATTATTGGTGGCGAAGGTGGAAAAGCAATGCTTGTCGGCCTTGGAAAAGAAAACGATGCAGATATTCACGCCTTCCGAAAAGCAGGTGCAGCAGTCATTGCAAACCGGAAGAAAGCTCATGGCACAGATTTGACCGTTCAATTCAGCGGTGCTTCAATCGAAGCAATGGGTGCTTTTGCAGAAGGTATGCTTTTGCGTGATTATTCCTATGACCACTACAAACAACAGGATGAAGATGAAGACAAAGAAGGCGAAATTGATGTTCGAGTCACCTGTGATGAAGGACAAGAAGATGAACTCGAATCCGTCATCAAGATCCATGCTGGTGTCGCTTCTGGCGTACATCTCTCTCGTGACCTTGGAAACTGCCCTCCAAACGACATGTACCCGGAAGCATTTGCTGACCAAGCATGGGAATGGGCAAAGCAATACGACGATATTGAAGTGACCATCATCAACTATGACCAAGCAGTAAAAGCTGGAATGGGTGGATTGGTTGCAGTCGGTATGGGCTCAGCACGCAAACCATGCATGGTTATCTTCGAACTCAATGGTAAAAAGTCTGGTCGATGCCCTCTTCTTGTCGGTAAAGGAATCACCTTTGATACGGGTGGAATTTCACTTAAGCCAGGTGCTAATATGGACGAAATGAAGTATGATATGGGTGGTTCTGCCACCGTCTTTGGTACCATGCAAGCGCTTGCATCAACTGGACACAAAGGCAAGGTCGTCGCTATTACTTGTATGGCTGAAAACATGCCATCATCCAATGCTCAACGCCCGGGTGACGTCATCAAAACGCTCTCTGGGAAAACTATTGAAATCCTCAATACCGATGCTGAAGGACGCCTCGTTCTAGCTGACGGATTGTGGAAGGCCGGTGAATTTGACCCTGAATACATCATCGACTTCGCAACACTGACTGGTGCATGCGTCGTTGCCCTTGGCCACGAAGCAACCGGCCTTTGGTCCAATGATGATGACTTCCGAACTCGGATTCATGAAGCTGGAAACGCAGTTGATGAACTCGCTTGGCCTATGCCACTCTTGCCTGCCTTTGAGAAGGAAATGACCGACTCAAAAATTGCTGACACCCGAAACCTCGGTGCTGGTCGTTGGGGCGGTGCAAATACCGCAGCGGCTTTCTTGAAGCAATTCGTTCCAAACCGTAACTACGAGAAAGATGGTGAACAAATCACTTGGGCTCACATGGATATCGCAGGAACATACTGGGGTGCAAAGACCAACTCAATGGTTGGAAATGGTGCTACAGGGATCCATGTCCGCACCATGTATCATCTCATTACCAACGGATGAGGCACCCGTTTTGAACGGGTAACTCACATCGTTGTGTAGCAATTCCAGTAGTATCAATCTCATTGGTGTAGTCACGGGTTTTTCTTGAGGTCGTGGTTTTCGATTGTGTTGTCGATGATCCATTTTAATGCCAACTTCCAATCAGTTTGAAATTCAGACACACAAGCGTTTCAATGAACACATTTCGTCGGTGTGACATTCTTCAATATCGCTTACGCACAATATGATGAATCGAGGTGCGGATAGCGGGAGTTGAACCCGCGACAAGAGGTTGGAAACCTCCTATGTTGCCACTACACCATATCCGCTCGATGTGTTATTCCTGCCGAGTCGCCTCTCCTCTTTGAGTGAATCGGTCTTTCAATTACCAATTCAAGGCATAGGTGGTGGTGGTGGAGGCATTGGAGGAACTCCTCCATTGACACCAAACGCTTGACGAAGGCCATCATTTGAAGGCTCATTCATCCGATTCACACGGGCAGTGATTACTTCTCTGGCATGTTCAATACGTTCTTTTGCAAGACGCGCCTTCGATGCATTACCTCGAATTATCAACATACCCATGAGGAAGAAGAGAACAATACCGCCGATCATTGCCTGAATGATTGGCATATTCATGACCTTGTTCAATCCACTGGTTTCATCTAAATCCAATTCACTTTCATCAACGATTCGAGAATCAAATACATTCAAGTCGACTGAAGCTGAATCCATTGCTGCATCTACACCGGGTTCTTTGACGGTTACATATAATTCGAAGTTCCCATTACTTCGGCCCTCTCCACTGAAGAGTACAGTTTGTGTCAAACCAGTCGTTCCAGTGAAGGTCAATACATGAATTTGTTCCGAAGCGATAATCGAAGAAACTTGCTGCCATTCTACACGAATCGTTATGTCACTGAGTACACTTACAATGGTGCAACTGAAGGAGAAATAATCTTCTCCAGCAAGGTCGAGTTCAATGCTTTCTGGAGTACACGTGAGTTCGGCCTCAGCTACGTTACGAGCCGGGTCAGCCGGCCAGTGGTCAGGTCTTGATGCTCCAGATGACTGATTGTCACCGAATCCATCGCCATCCGAATCGGCCCATTGGGTCGGTTCACTGGTGAACTCATCTTCTGAATCGGCATAGCCATCTCCATCATTATCGATGCATCCATGAGCGTTTCCGAGTGCAGAAGTTCCATATACAGTTGGGCAAGAATCCCCATCAGTACCTTGCCGGTTGTCACCCCAACCGTCACCATCAGTATCGAACCATTGAGATGAATCATTGACCCACAAGTCATTGGTGTCACTTGCTCCATCACTGTCTGCATCTGGACATCCATAGACATCAAGATGAGATGTTCCGATGACCATTGTACAATTGTCTGGTTGCGTTCCGTTTGGATTGTCCCCATATCCATCTCCGTCAAGGTCTTCCCACTGTGTTGGTTCATTCGGGAATGCATCATTGCTTTGTGATGCCCCATCGTTGTCATCATCAGGGCAGCCATAGGTGCCTACATTGGAGTACCCTTCAACGCCAGGGCAAGAGTCAGGTTGGGTTCCGGAGGGGTTGTCTCCATATCCATCGCCGTCACTGTCACTCCATTGTGTTGGATTGAGTGGAAGTGCATCAGCACCATCTGAACTGTTATAGCCCGATTCATTTCCAATTGGAAGTGTTGGGTCTGAATATCCGTCACCATCAGTATCTGGGCAGGCGTTACGATCAATAGTCGAATTTCCTGCTGCGTTGGTACAATCATCTTCGAGGTCATCAAATCCATCACCATCGGTATCTTGGGTGCGGGATGGGTCGTTTGGGAAAGCGTCGCTTTCATTTGACATACCATCTCCATCATCATCGACACATCCGTAGCGGTCAATCGTAGAGTTTCCAGCTATTCCTGGGCAAGCATCAGGTTGAGGTCCAGTTGCGTTATCGCCGTATCCATCTGCGTCTTGGTCAAGCCATTGGTTTGCAAGGTTTGGTAGTTGGTCGGCAACGTCGTCCCATCCGTCACCGTCTGTGTCAGGGCATCCCATGCGATTACCTAAGGTGGAGTTTCCAGCGATATTTGGGCAAGCATCAGATGTTGGATGACCGAGGTTATCACCAAAACCATCGCCATCAATATCCGACCATTGGCTCGAGTCATTGACATAAGCATCTTCTTGGTCAGCCCAACCGTCTCCGTCACTATCGACACAGCCAAGGACATTGTTTTGCCATGAAGTTCCAAAGATGAGTGGACAATCATCGGCTAAATTCCCAAGGGGATTGTCGCCGAATCCATCGCCATCACCATCGTTCCATTGTGTAGGGTCCGTTTTGAATGCGTCTGAACCATTGTCAGTCGGTGTCCAATTCGGTCCGGTGTCAGAGATTCCATCACCATCGGTATCAGGGCAGCCAATACGGTCTGTAGTCGAATTCCCCCAGTAGGTTGGACAGTCATCATCGATTTGGTCTGAAATCCCGTCACCGTCGGTGTCGGACCAACGGAGTGGGTCGCTTTGAGCATTGTCAGCTCCATCAGTCGCCGTCCAAATCGGGCCGTTGTTGCCAAACGGGTCAGGGTCGGAATATCCGTCGCTGTCCGAATCTGGACATCCGTATCTATCATTCGTAGAGGTACCAAGAACGTTCACGCAGTGGTCGGGTAATACTCCATTTTGATTATCACCATAGCCGTCTGAATCAGTATCAACCCATTGTGAAGGCTCATTCGGCCATACATCAGCACCATTTGTAACCGTCCAAACTGAACCGTTGTTACCAAGCGGGTCGGGGTCAGAATAACCATCGCCATCCGTATCCGGGCAACCGTCTCGGTCCTGGGAAGAAGTTCCTAAAACGTTGACACAAGCGTCAGCATTTACACCGGTTGCTTCATCTCCGAATCCATCACCATCGGCATCTCTCCATTGTGAAGGTATGGACGGGAATGCATCGGCAAATCCAAGTGGATGTGCGAGCCAATTTACATCTGAGTCAGAATATCCGTCACCATCAGTGTCAGGGCAACCAAGGCGGTCTATCGTCGACCGAGTTCCACTGGCAAGGTCATTGACACATGCATCGGGATTTGTTCCACTCTGGTTGTCTCCATATCCATCACCATCTGAATCGAGCCATTGAGTGATGTCATTTAGAAAGGCATCAGCCGTTCCGGTTGGGTGGGCTAA
>Ga0209709_10000418_pt1 | contig 40474 bp, 40 predicted proteins | sample ArcticOcean_MG_C_2_FD_187435 | JGI IMG/M metagenome (GOLD analysis project Ga0209709, IMG submission 187435) | Marine microbial communities from western Arctic Ocean - ArcticOcean_MG_CB4_136 (SPAdes) (version 2) | ecosystem: Environmental > Aquatic > Marine > Oceanic | place: Arctic Ocean... | reverse complement strand
TGATCTGTATGTTAAAAAAAAATAGCTTTAAATATGAAGAACTCATTGATTGTGCAAATGGTAAATTATTTGGACCTGGTAATGCTAAGTTACCTTCACCACCAATGCTAATGTTTCACAGAATTACCAATGTTAATGAAAGTGAGGGGAAATTTAAAAAGGGAATTATTGAAGCTGAATTAGATATACAAAAAAAAATGTGGTTTTTTGATTGTCATTTTAAAGAAGATCCTGTGATGCCTGGCTGTCTGGGTTTAGATGCGATGTGGCAATTAGTAGGTTTTTTTTTAGGTTGGAAAGGTGAGCCTGGAAAAGGTAGGGCACTTGGTGTTAATTCTGTTAAATTTACTGGAGAAGTTCTCACAACTGCTAAGGTCGCAAAGTATGAAGTTAATATGAAAAGAATTTTGAAAAAAGAGGGAGCTGTTGTAGGATTAGCTGACGGCACGTTATATGCCGATGGTAAAGCTATATATCAAGCTGAAAACTTAAAAGTAGGATTATTTAAATAATGAGAAGAGTAGTAATAACTGGTTTTGGAATAGTTTCATGTATTGGCAATAACCAATCAGAGGTCTTAGATTCTTTATTAAAAACAAAATCTGGAATTGTTTTTTCAGAAGATCATAAAAAATATAACTTTAGAAGCCAGGTAGTTGGTTCTATAAAAAATTTAAATTTTTCTGATCATATTGATAGAAAACAAATGAGATTTATGGGTGATGGGTCTGCATATAATTTTATTGCAATGAAAGAAGCAATAAAAGATTCCAATTTAGAAGAAAAAAATGTTAGCAACGAAATGACTGGAATTATTATGGGATCAGGTGGACCTTCGATAAAAAATGTAGTTTTGGCAGTAGATGCTACAAGGGATGGTGGACCAAAAAAAATGGGTCCATGTATTGTCCCTAGAACAATGTCGAGCACAAATTCTGCAACACTTGCTGTACCGTTTAAAATTAAAGGTATTAATTATTCGATAAGCTCAGCTTGTGCTACGAGCGGTCATTGCATAGGAAACGGTATGGAATTAATTCAATATGGTAAACAAGATATAATTTTTGCTGGGGGTGGCGAAGAATTGAATTGGGGTATGTCTAGTATGTTTGATGCAATGACTGCATTGTCTTCAAAATATAATAACACGCCAGAAAAAGCTTCTAGGCCCTACGACAAAGATAGAGATGGATTTATAATTGCTGGAGGCGCCGGTGTTCTGGTGCTTGAAGAATATGAACATGCAAAAGAAAGAGGTGCAAAAATTTACGCAGAATTAACTGGATACGGAGCGACATCAGATGGATACGACATGGTAGCCCCATCTGGGGAAGGAGCTGCAAGATGCATGAACATGGCATTAAAAACAGCTAAAAATAAAAAAGTTGATTACATTAACAGTCACGGAACCTCTACGCCGGTCGGCGATGTTAAAGAACTAGAAGCTATACAAAGTGTGTTTAAAGATAAAATTCCAAAAATAAGTTCAACAAAATCTTTAACTGGACATTCTTTAGGAGCAACTTCAGTTCAAGAAGCCGTTTACTGCTTATTAATGATGAAAAATAGATTTATATCAGCATCTGCACATATTGAAAATATGGATGAAAAAGCAAAAAATTTTCCAATTGTAACTAAAGTAGAAAAAGAACAAGATCTTAACTGTGTTATGTCCAATAGCTTTGGTTTTGGTGGAACTAATGCAACACTTCTATTTGAAAAATTAAATTAAAAATATGTCTCTACTAAAAGGTAAAAAAGGTCTAATTATGGGAGTGGCTAACGATAGATCAATTGCCTGGGGAATTTCTAAAAAATTAGCAGAACATGGGGCGGAGTTAGCTTTTACTTATTTAGGCGATGCTTTAAAAAAAAGAGTTATTCCACTTGCCAAGTCTTTAAATTCTGATTTTACTCTTAGTTGTAATGTTGAAAATAAAGAAGAGGTAATCAAGCTATTTAAAGATATTGAAGCAAAATGGGGTAAAATAGATTTTGTTGTTCATGCAATAGCATATTCAGATAAATCAGAATTATCAGGTGAATATTTAAACACTACAAGAGAAAACTTTTTAAAGAGTATGTTAATATCATGTTTTTCTTTTACAGAAGTTGCTAAAGAAGCATCTAAAATAACGAATAACGGTGGTAGCATGTTAACTCTTACATACGAGTCTACAAAAGTTATTCCAAATTATAACGTTATGGGTGTTTGTAAATCTGCGCTAGAAACAAGTGTTAAATATTTAGCAAGAGATTTAGGTGAAAAAAATATTAGAATTAATGCAATAAGTGCAGGTCCAATTAAAACTCTAGCAGCTTCCGCTATTGGGGATGCTAAATTTTTATATAAATGGAATGCAGATCATTCTTTATTAAAAAGAAATGTAGATATAAATGATGTTGGTGGTTCAGCTTTATATTTATTAAGTGATTTAGCTGCAGCTGTAACTGGTGAAATTCATTACGTAGATGCTGGATATAACAAAGTTGGAATGCCCAACCCAAAAAATATCACCTAAAAATTATTTTAAAGTAATACTGTAAAATTTTTTATTAAAAAAAAATGCTATACCAATTAGTGTGGTAACAAGTGTCTTGATGCTAATTTTAATTAACCAGCTTCTTTAATTGAAAGTTTTACTTTTCCTCTATCAAAACCAATGACTTTAACTGAAACTTCATCACCTTCTTTTACTACATCTCCAACTTTTTCTACTCTTTTTGCGGCTAATTGAGAGATATGAACTAAACCATCTTGTTTTCCTAGAAAATTAACAAAAGCACCAAATTCCATTACTTTAACTACCTTACCTTTATAAATTTTTCCCATTTCAGGTTTGGCAACGATACTTTTTACCATTTCCATGGCTTTGTTTCTAGATTCTTCGTCTGGCGCTGCGATGGTTACTTCGCCGGTATCCTTAACATCTACTTTAGCCCCAGATAATTCAACGATTTCTCTTATTGTAGCTCCACCTTTACCTATAACTGCCGCTATATCTTTTTTATCAACCATAACAGTTTCAATTTTTGGAGTATGTTTAGATACTTCTTTTCTTGATGACTTAATAGTTTTGTTCATCTCTCCTAATATATGGGCTCTTCCCTCTTTTGCTTGATTGAGCGCTTGTTCCATTATTTCAAAAGTAATTCCAGTAATTTTTATGTCCATTTGTAGGGAAGTGATTCCATCTTTAGTACCAGCAACTTTAAAATCCATATCTCCCAAATGGTCTTCGTCTCCCAAAATATCTGACAATACTGAAAATTCATCTTTTTCTTTTATTAAACCCATTGCTATTCCCGCCACTGGTTCGCTGATTGGAACAGCCGCATCCATAAGTGCTAAAGATGCTCCACATACTGTAGCCATAGATGATGAGCCGTTTGATTCTGTGATTTCTGAAACCACTCTTATAGTGTAAGGAAATTTTTCTTTATCAGGTAATGAAGAATTTATTGCTCTCCAAGCTAACTTTCCATGTCCCACTTCTCTTCTTCCTGTTCCTATTCTACCTGTTTCTCCAACAGAGAATGGAGGAAAATTATAGTGCAACATAAATCTAACTCGTTTTTGTCCTTCTAAACTTTCAATTCTTTGTTCATCATCTGACATTCCTAAAGTTGTAACTACCAATGCTTGCGTTTCTCCTCTGGTAAATAAAGCTGATCCATGTGTTCTAGGCAAAACTCCTACTTCACATTTAATATCTCTAACATCAGACAAACCCCTGCCATCAATTCTTTTTTTAGTTTTTAGTATTCTACCTCTAACTATATCTTTTTCTAAATGTTTTAGTTGTAGTGAAATTTCTAAATCTGAATAAGTTTCATCATCTTTAAATAAAGATTTACATTTTTCTGTTGCAAGATTAATCATTTCAGATCTTTTTTGCTTATCTTTTTCTGAAAATGCTTTTTCTAAATCTTTTGTTAATTCTTTGGAAATTTTTGCTTTTAAATCTGTATAATCTTTTTCTTCTACTACCCATGATTCTTTCGAACATTTTTTAGCAAGTGACTCGATTGCTTTAATAACTGGTACAAATTTTTCATGTCCAAATTTAACTGCATCCAACATCTGTTTTTCTGTCATGCCAGAGGTTTCTGACTCGACCATTAATACAGCATCTTTTGTTCCGGCTACTACTAAATCTAATTTAGATTCTATTAATTGCTCTTTTGAAGGGTTCAAAATAAACTCATCATTAATATAACCTACTCTTGAGGCGGCTATAGGCCCTTGGAAAGGCAATCCCGAAATTGCTAAAGCTGCTGAAGATGCAATTATTGATAATATGTCAGCTTCGTTCTCATTATCGTAAGAAAGAACTGTCGGTAAAATTTGAACTTCATTTCTAAAACTTTCTGGAAATAAAGGTCTTATAGGTCTGTCAATTAATCTAGATATTAAAGTTTCTGCTTCAGTTGGTCTTGCTTCTCTTTTAAAATAACCTCCTGGTATTTTTCCAGCAGCATAATATTTTTCTTGATAGTTAACTTGTAGTGGAAAATAATCTGTATCAGGATTGACTTTTTTTCTTCCTACCACTGTTGAAATAACAACTGTTTCACCTAGGGTAGCAATTATAGCTCCATCAGCTTGTCTCGCTATTTTGCCTGTTTCTAAGATTAACTTTTTCCCACCGAGATCAATCTCTTCTTTAAATTGTTTAAACATTTATTTTCTTAAATTTAATTTTGTTAATATTTTCGCGTACGATTCTGGTTTTTTTCTTTTAAGGTATGTCAATAAACGTTTTCTAAGATTTACTGACTTTATTAATCCTCTTGTAGAATGTTTGTCATTTTTGTTTTTTTTAAAGTGACTAGTTAAATTCTTTATTTTATCACTTAGCAAACCAATTTGAACTTCTGATGAACCAACGTCTTTTGAATTAGTTTGTAAAGATTCAATTATTTCTTTTTTTTTATTTTCCATTTTTATTTATTTTTTGATATTAATTTTTCTATTTTCTCTGCATAATCAAACGATTTATCTCCAACGAATGAAACTCTAGGTAAAAACTTCATATTAATTTTTTTCGATAAAACTTTTCTAATAATATACGAAAATTCAGTTAATACTCCTACAGCTTTTTCAGTATCTTTTCCACCTAAAGGTATTACATATGCTCTTGCGTTCTTTAAATCTGGGCTCATTCTAACTTCTGTGACTGTTATATTTTTTGTTTCAAAGCTTGGAACTTTAGCTTCGTCTCTTAAAAAAATCTGTCCTAAAGACTGTTTTATTAATTCACCCACTCTTAATTGTCTTTGCGAATATGGGGTGTTTTTACTTTGTCTCATCATCAAATTCTTCTTTCCGTTTCAATAATCTTATAAACCTCGATAACATCTTTTTCTTTAAAATCTGCAAAATCTTTCAGGGTTATACCACATTCAAGACCCACACCGACTTGTTTAGCGGCATTTTTTTCTCTAAAAATACTGCCGATAGAGCCTGTATATAGTACATTTCCATCTCTTATCAACCTCGCATTTAAGTTGTTTGCTATTTCCCCATCTGTGACTTTTGAACCAGCAACTTTACCAATTTTTGAAACTTTAAATATAGCTTGTACTTCAGCAGATCCGACCAATTCTTCCTTAATATCAGGTTTTAGTAACCCGGAAAGCGAATTATTTATATAATCTAAAACTTCATAAATTATATTAAAGAATTTTACTGTTACTTTATGTATTTCTGCAAGTTTTTTGGCTTCCTTGTTTGGTTTAACATTAAAACCTATAAGTATCGCATTTGATGCTCTTGCTAGAGTAACGTCTGTTTCGGTGATTACACCAATGTTCGATAAAACTATTTTTGGAGAAACTTCATCATGATTAATTTTTTCGATTGCAGTCTTTATTGCTTCACTAGAACCATGCACATCAGATTTAATTATCAAAGCTAGTTCTTTTTTTTCAGAAATACTATCAAACGCTGATTCTTTGTTTGCTAAAACTAATGGAGTTTGTTTTGATTGATTATCTGATATTCGATATTTATTTATTTCTTTAGCTTTTTCTTCAGAATCTACAACTACAAAATCGTCTCCCGCAAATGCAGAGCTGTTCATACCTAAGATTTCTACTGGCGTTGAAGGTAATGCTAAGTCCACATTTTTACCTTCATCATCTATCATGGCTCTTATTTTTCCCCAAGTATTACCACTAACAAAATAATTCCCTTTTATCAGGCTGCCATTTAAAACTAATACTGTTGAAACAGGACCTTTGCCTTTGTCGATTCTAGATTCAAGTATAATTCCAGAGGCAAAACCATCAAAGTTAGCTTTTAAATCAAGTAAATCTGCTTGAAGCATAATATTCTCTTTAAGTATATCCAAGTTTTTTTTAGTTGTAGCTGAAACTTCCGCAAACAATGTGTCGCCGCTTAATTCTTCTGCTATTAATTCATATTGTAAAAGTTCATTTTTTATTTTCTGAACATCTGCCGTTGGTAAATCACATTTGTTAATTGCAACAATAATTGGCACTTTTGCAGCTTTAGCATGCTTTATTGCTTCAACGGTTTGTGGTTTTACTCCATCATCAGCTGCTACTACAAGAATAACTATATCTGTTACTTTGGATCCTCGTGCGCGCATTTCTGTAAATGCTGCATGACCAGGTGTATCAATAAAAGTAATACTTTTTCCTTTTTCTGTTACTACTTTGTAGGCTCCAATATGCTGGGTAATTCCGCCATGTTCTCCCGAAACGACATTTGCTTTTCTCATAGAGTCTAATAATGAAGTTTTCCCATGATCAACGTGACCCATAACAGTTACAATTGGTGGTCTTAATTTTAAATTTTTATCTACATTTACTTTAGTTTTTAAAGTATTTAATTCTGGTTTTTTTTCTCTAATAGGTACATTTCCAAATTCTTTAACAAGATATTCTGCTGTGTCAGCATCTATAGTATGATTTATAGTAGCTACAACACCCATTCCTAATAAATGTTTAATTATCTTACTAGACTGTATGGCCATTCTATTTGAAAGTTCTTGTATACTAATTTTGTTAGGAATATTAACCTCGTGAACAATTTTTTTTACTTCACCTTTTTTGTTATCTAAATCTTGATTTTTCTTTTCTTTTAATCTGGCACGTCTTACGGATGCTAAACTTCTCTCTTTTCCATCTAGAGATTCCTCATCCAAAGCTTTTGATAATGTAAGTTTATTTTCCCTTTTGGGTGCAAAAGTTTTGTCTTTTCCTAAATTGCCTTTTTTTTGTTGTGAAATGTTTTCTTTTACTTTTGGTTTAAATCTTTTAGTAGCTTTTTCCTCAGCCATTTTTCTAATATCAAAATTTCTATTTAATGTAGGTTTTGCTGAGGTTGGGCTATTGACAGTCTTAGGTTTATTTAAGTTATTGTCTCTGGGTTGAAATTTTCTCTCTCCCCATTTTCTTTGTGGTTTTTTTTCTATAACTACAGAAGTTTTACCTGGAGTTTTTGTGTGCTGTGAAATATTATAAGTTTTACCTGGCGAAGCACTTAAAGTAAGTTTTTTTTTCTTTATTATTTTTTTTTCTTCCATAAAAAAACATATCCTGTTTTACTTAAACACTATATTTCTTGCACTTATAATTAAATCATCTGCTTCAGTTTTAGACAAAGCAAATTCTTCAAGATAACCATCTATTTTAAATCTAACACCTTTTTTTTCATCATAACCTCCTACCAGTTCATCAGTAGAAAGTTCAGCAAAATCTTTTAAAGTTTTAATTTTTTTTTCTCCTAATGTGAGAAGCATTCCAGGTGTTAATCCTTTTTGTTTTATTAAATCATCTTCTATACCAAGGTCTTTTAATTTTTTTTCAATATTTTCTTTTTCTTTAACTAGGTATTCTTTCGTTCTTTCCTTTAATTCTTTTGCTGTGTTTTCGTCAATACCTTCAATTTTTGTTATATCTTCTTCGGAAGACTGATCAATTTCTTCTATTGTTGAAAAACCTTCTGCAACTAAAAGTTGGCCTAATGTTTCGTCGACCTCCAAGTTACCAACAAATATATCTGTTTTCTCTTTGAACTCTAGCTGTCTTTTTTCTGATTCTTCTTTTTCAGTTAAGATATCAATTTCAAAATTAATTAATTTTGAAGCTAGCCGAACATTTTGCCCTCTTCTTCCAATTGCTTTACTTAAATTTTCTTCTGTTAAAATAACTTCAATTCTTTTATTTTGTTCATCAATTATAACTTTTTGAATTTCCGCAGGAGCTAAAGCGCTAACAACAAGTGAGGCAACATCTTCTGACCAATTGACAATATCTATTTTTTCTCCACTTAGCTCATTAACTACTGATTGTACTCTACTACCTCTCATACCTACGCAAGCTCCAACAGGGTCAATAGAGGAATCTTTTGATGAAACACATATTTTTGCTCTACTTCCAGGATCTCTAGCAGATGCTATTATTTCAATAATTCCGTCATAAATTTCGGGAACTTCTTGAACAAATAATTTTTCCATGAATTTGGGGTGGGCTCTAGATAAAAAAATTTGTTGTCCTTTGTTTTCTCTAATTACATCAGTACAATAAGCTTTAATTCTATCTCCATTTTTTAAAATTTCTCTTGGTATTAGTTCTTCCTTTTTAATAATTGCCTCAGATCTATTTAAATCTATGATTGCACTTCCATATTCTAATCTTTTTACTATACCACTTAAAATCTCTCCTTTTTTATCAACAAATTCATTATACTGTCTTTCTCTTTCAGCCGCTCTTACACTTTGAGTAATAACTTGTCGAGCTGTTTGTGCTGCAATTCTTCCAAAATCTACAGGTGGTAATAATTCTTGTATTTCTTCCCCAATGTTAATATTTCCTTTATTTTTTATTTTTTTTGCTTCTTCTAGTGAAATTTCATTATTAAAATTTTCAGGTTTTTCAACAACAGTTAATACTTTTATAAGACTTATATCTCCAGTTTCTCTATCTATCTTAGCTCTTATATCATTTTCTGAGCCAAACTTTGTTTTTGCTGCTTTTTGTATTGCTGCTTCCATGGAGGTTAAAATAATTTCTTGGTCTATAGATTTTTCTGTAGCTACAGCGTCAGCTATTCTTAGAAGTTCTGCTTTATCAGATCGTTGATTTAACATATTTTAATTTTTTTTTCTAAAAAAAAATGGGCAAAAGCCCATTTTTAATTTTCCAAGTAACTTAATAGTTATTTAATTTATATTATAGCTTTTTTCAAGGTCTACTTTTTAAAAACTAGAGTTTTATCTGTTTTTTCCCATGAAAAAGAGCCATCTGATCCTGGTTTTCTTCCGAAGTGTCCGTACGCAGCTGTACGCTCATATATTGGTCTATTTAAAGACAACATTTCCCTAATTCCTCTTGGGCTTAAGTCAAAATTATCATTAATTAATTTTTCTACATGTTTGGACTTTTCTTCATCATCATCAAAAAGATCAACATAGATAGATAATGGTTTTGAAACACCGATCGCGTAAGCTAATTGAATTAAGCACTTATCAGCTATTTTAGAAGCAACAACATTTTTAGCAACATATCTTGCTGCGTATGCCGCTGACCTGTCAACTTTACTTGGATCTTTTCCAGAGAATGCTCCACCACCATGAGGTGCTGCTCCACCGTATGTATCAACTATAATTTTTCTTCCTGTTAAACCTGAATCACCATCGGGGCCACCAATGATAAATTGACCTGTTGGATTTACGTAAAATTCTTCATCTTTCAAACCTTCTAATAAATTTTTAGGAATAGATTTTTCTAAATATGGTCTAACAATTTCTTTTACTTGTGCTTGATTTACATCAGGTGAATGTTGGGTGGAAATCACTACAGAACTTACTTTTGTTGGTTTACCATTTTCATACTGCATCGTAACCTGACTTTTAGAATCTGGTTCTAGTTTATCAGCTTTTCCACTTTTTCTGTCCAAAGCCATTAATTCTAAAATTTTATGTGAATAATAGATTGGCGCAGGCATTAAAACTTCAGTTTCATTACATGCATAACCAAACATTATTCCCTGATCGCCTGCTCCTTCATCTTTATTATCTTTTGAGTCTACTCCCATAGCAATATCTGCTGATTGAGAATGTAAGTGAATATCGATATCACAATTTTTCCAATGAAATCCTTTTTGTTCATATCCAATATCTTTAATGCAACCTCGTACTTTTTGAATTAGATCATCTTTTTTTATTTCTGGTCCTCTTATTTCCCCTGCTAAAACCACTTTATTTGTTGTAGTTAAGGTTTCGCACGCAACTCTTGAAAAAGGTTCTTTAGTTAGATACGCGTCTACAACCATATCTGATATACGATCACAAACTTTGTCGGGGTGACCTTCGGAAACAGATTCGCTTGTAAATAAATAAGATTTTTTAGTCATTAAATTTTAAATTTTTTTAATATAATTATTAGAAATATATATATTAAAATTATTAAAACAAATATTTTATTGCCAAAATTAGAATAAAATGTTGATGTCAAAAAGTTAGGAAATTTAAGCTCAACATTGCCAGATTCGCTTCTATCTAGAATTTTAAGAGAAATACCGTTTGGATTTATAAAACCAGAAACACCTTTGTTAGCCGATCTAGCAATAAAAACCCCTTCTTCAACTGCACGATAAATAGCTTTTGTATAATGTTGATCAGGGCCTATTGATTCGCCAAACCATGCATCTTCTGAAATATTAATTAATAGATCAGGAAACTGGGTTTTTTCTTTAATTTTTCCAGAATAAATTATTTCATAACAAATCAAAGGAAGAATTGATTTGTTATTAAACTTGTCTCCTAAATTTATTATTGACCTACTGTTGCCAGCTGAAAAAGAATTATATCCTTGCGCTACTGTTTTTAATCCAAGTTTAAATAAAAGAGATTCGAAAGGTAAAAATTCTCCAAAAGGAACAAGGTTGATTTTATTATATACTGATATAATTTCTAACTTATGATTTACAATTACTAAACTGTTATAATATTTTTTATCTTTCGTATCATTTGTATATTCAAAATTATTTATTCCTAATATGATTAGATGGTTTTCTGAAAAATTATCAAAAAATAAATCTTTATAAAGTTCAATATTTTGTAAATTAGATTCGTAAAAAACACCCTCAGGCCAAACAAATAATGTTTTTATACTTTTGTCAGGATTACTAATCTTGATAAGTCTTTCTAACTGATTAATTTCACTTTGATTTTTATATTCTTGTAGTGAAAAATTGGATGAAACTATCTTAACATTAAGATTTTTGTCAAAATCATAACTACTAATTTTAACCTTATTCCAACCATAAATATAATTACCAATAAAAATTATACTAAAAATTAGCAGTGTAGTGATATTTTTTTTTACTAAGTGTTTTTCTACTAACAGAAAAGGTATGCAGAAAAAGGTTATTGATATTAAGCTTAATGAATAAGTCCCTATAAATGAAAGTATTTGTATGGACTCAATTGACCAAGACCAAGTATAAGAAATTAAATTCCAAGGAAAGCCTGTCAATAAGTTTCCTCTTAAAAACTCAAATATAGAAAAAATTAAAGAAAAATATAAGATAAAATAAATTTTTTTTTCAAGTAAAGGAGCTGCTATCAGAATTGCCAAACCAAAAAATAAAGATAGAAAAAGAGGTATCAGTATAATAGAAAAAGGAATTAAAACTTTAAAAACTTCCTCATGAGTTAAAGATATAGAAATCCAATAATTTCCAAAAAGAAAGAAACCAAAACCAAAAGAGCAACCTAAATAAAAAAAGTATGGATAAGATTTTTTTTTTACGTACTTTGATTGAGTTCTTTTTTTAACTACAGAAACTAAAAACAAGAAAGCTGAAAAAGTAAAAAAATTTATAAACGTTAGGTTATATGGAGAAAAACCTAGTATAGTCGTTGCACCAAGTAAAAAAGGTGCAAAAAATATAGTAAAAAATTTATTATTTATTAAATTTGTCAAATTAAGTTTAAAATCCTTTTCTCAACTTTACTCATTTTAAAATAATCTTTATTTTTAATATGATCGTAACCAACTAAATGCAAAAGTCCATGAACCCACGCTTTATCAAATTCTATATGAAAATTAGTTTTTTTAGATCTATAATTAATAATGTCATAGGATACTGCTAAATCCCCTAAGTAAATTACTTTTACTTTTAAATATCTTAAATTAGTTTCTGGTAAAAAAGGAAATGACAATACATCAGTGGGCTTATTTTTTTTTCTAAATTTTTTATTTAGATTTTTCATTTTTTTTGAATTAGTTAGTAATATTGTAAATACAAATTTTTTTTTATTAAAAAATACAATATTTTTTGATATTTTTTGTAATTTAAAATCAAAATATTTTTTTAAATCTTTAATTTTGCTATACCAAGATTTGTTATCTAGCTCGATATTAACTTTTATCATTATTATTTTTTTGATAGGCTTGGACGATTTTTGTGACTAGTGGATGTCTTATTACATCTTCATGATTAAAATTTATAACGGATATTTCCTTAATTCCTTTTAATATCTTTTGCGATTCTATCAAACCCGATTGATTTTTATTAGGTAGATCAATTTGAGAAGGATCACCATTTACAACAAGTTTAGAATTTTCGCCGATTCTTGTTAAAAACATTTTAATTTGTGTTTTGGTTGCATTTTGTGCTTCATCAAGAATAGCAAATGAATTTTTTAATGTACGTCCTCTCATAAATGCGAGTGGAGCTATTTCGATCTCCCCAGATTCAATTTTTTTTTGAATTTTATCATAATCAAATAAATCATGCAGAGAGTCGTATAAAGGCCTTAAATAAGGATCTATTTTTTCTTTCAGGTCACCAGGTAAAAATCCTAATCTTTCACCAGCTTCTACTGCTGGTCTTGATAATATTATTCTTTTGACTTTTTTTTCTAACAACATTGTTAAAGCTACGGCGACAGCTAAATAAGTTTTTCCAGTTCCAGCTGGTCCTAATGACATAGTTATTTGACTTGTCTTTAATGCCTTCACATATTCTTTTTGTCTTTTGGATCGTGGGATAACAGTTTTTTTTGGGGTTTTAATAACCTCTTCTATAGACTGGGCTGATGGTTGATTTTTTATTTCTTTAACCATTTCACTGTTTAGTGATGTCATTATGTCATTGCTATCTATTCTTTTGGTAGATTTATATCTTTCAATTAGATACTTAATTGCATTTTTAACTTTTTCATTAGAATCTTTATCTCCCTTAATGGCTATTGAACTTCCCCTAAAATAAATTTTAGATCCACTAACCTTTTCTAATTCTTTAAGATTGCTATCATAAGAACCTGCTATTCCCATAAGCATCTTATTGTTAAAAATATTTATATTAATTGAGTTATCATCTGCATGTATTATTGAAATTTCTTTTTCATTTATATTTTGTTTATTTATTTTCATTAAAATTAAGCTACTTTTGATTTATTTATAAAATGAGTACCAAATAAATTTTTTTGCTTATAAGATGTAATTTTTATATTAGCCAGCTCGCCGGGCTTGCAGGTTTCAGATTCAAATATGACGGGGGTCATATACTTTGTTCTACCAAAAAATTTAGCTTGCTTATCTAGTTTATTTTCAATCAACACTTCAAAATCTTGATCGAAATGTTGCTTATTATATTTTAGTTGATTCTTTTCCAAAACATCTTGAGTTATCTTCAATCTTTCTTTGTTTATTTTAATATCATTTAATTCGTTTCTTGCAGCTGGAGTTCCAATCCTTGGGCTAAAAATAAATGCATAGGAATTAACAAATCCTACCTCTTTAATGAGGTCAATTGTATTTTTAAAATCTTTTTCATTTTCTCCAGGATATCCAATTATAAAATCACTTGATATTTTAATATTTTTATTTGCACTTTTTAATTTTTTAATAATTGATAAATAAAATTTAATATCATGTTTTCTATTCATTAATTTAAGTATTTTATCAGACCCACTTTGCACTGGTAAATGTAGAGATGGCATAAGTTTTGGGCAATCTTTATAACAATCTATCAGATCTTGTGTCATATCTTTTGGATGTGACGTAGTAAATCTAATTCTTTTTAAATTTACAATTTTGTTAATCTCTCTAATAAGTAAAGATAAATTATAATTTTTATTATTTTGCAAATAATTATATGCATTAACATTTTGACCAAGTAAAATAATTTCTTTAACTCCGTTTTCGGCTAAACTTTTCACTTCTTGTAAAATTTGATCGAACGGTCTGGAATACTCTGGTCCCCGAGTGTAAGGTACTACACAAAAATGACAAAATTTATCGCAACCTTCTTGAATTGTTATGCATGAAGAAATTTTACTTTGCGAGTTTTTTACTTGACTTAGTTGGTCAAATTTTTTTACAACATCAAATTCTGTTTGGTTAATTTTTTTTTCTTTTCTTTGATAGTTTAAGATTAAATCTGGAATTTTATGATATGATTGTGGTCCTATAACCATATCTATATATGGTTCTCTTTTTAGCATTTCTTGTGACTCTGCTTGAGCAACGCAGCCTGAAATAATCACTAAAGGTTTTTTTAGGTTTCTAAATTCCTTTTTTACTCTTCCTACTTCGTGGTAAACTTTTTCTGTAGCCTTTTCTCTTATGTGACAAGTATTTAATAAAAAGCAATCAGCTTCATTTTTTAAATTAGTTTTAATAAAACCAATTTTTGAAACTAAATCAAAAATACGATTTGAATCGTATTCATTCATTTGGCATCCAAAAGTTTTAATAAAAATTTTTTTATTTTTTGATTTTTGAACCATATAATTCTAATCTATGATCAACTAATTTATAACCAAGTTTCTCTGCAACTTTTTTCTGCAACTTTTCTATATCTTCATTAACAAATTCAATTATTTCACCAGTATTAACATCAATCAAATGATCATGGTGTTCCTGGGGAGCTTCCTCATATCTTGCTTTGTTTCCTTTAAAGTCATGTTTAGCAACTACTCCCGCTTCCTCAAACAGTTTTACAGTTCTATAAACTGTTGCAATGCTAATTTTAGAATCGAGTTTATTTACTCTCTTATGCAGCTCGTCAACATCGGGATGATCAGTTGATTCAGACATAATTTTGGCTACTAGTTTTCTTTGATCAGTTAACCTGACTCCTTTTTCAATACATTTATTTTCTATAACATTGCTCATAATAAAATTATATTATAACTTTAATATACATTTTCAATAAAGCTTTAAATTAAATATAAAGGTTTAATAAAATCTTTATCTAATAAACCTTTTAAATATAAGAATTCAAGCTGATTGTGGTCTAAATCCTCAGTGATTAAATTGTCTAATTTTAATAACCTTTTACTAAAATATTTGCTCATATTTCTTGGAATTACTATAAATTGTTTTCCATGCGTTCTTATTATTTTATCTTCAGTTATCTCCTTTACTTTTGAAATGCTCCTGAGATTTTTATTAAATTTTCTAATAAAATATTTTTCTCTAAACTTAATAATACTAAAAAAACTATCTTCTTTATTAAAAAATTTTGCACAAGACCAAGTAAAGGTATCATAACCAGATAAATTTAAATTCATCGATAAACTAATACCTTTAGCCGTTGATAAAGAACCTCTCAACCCAGAAAAATTTCCTGGACCTTGGTTAACAAAAACTTCAGATATATCACTAAAATTTAGATTATTATCTTTGAAAAAATTTAATATTTGCAACATTAATGTATCGTTATTAGATTTATCGCTTTGCAAAACTTGTGTAAATGTTTTATTTTTAGATTTTAAAAACAATGAACCTAAATCAGTGCTACAATCAATGGATAAAAAATTCATAATATTTTTATTGATACTACTTTCTCTATCAATAAATAAATCATTCGCAGAGAAAATAAATACTGACAATGGTATAATTACTTTAATGTATCATAGATTCAATGAAAATAAATATCCTACTACTAATATTAAAAATGATATTTTTCTACAACATTTAAGTGAAATACGTAAATCTAAAATTGAATTTATTAACTTTAAGAAATTCGAACAAGTAATTAAAACTAAAATAGTCAAAAAATATATACTTTTAACTATAGATGATGCATTTCAATCCTTTTATGAAAATGCTTGGCCTATACTTAAAGAAAACAAAATTCCATTTATACTTTTTGTTTCTACTAGAGAAATAGATGGTTATGGCTATATGACCTGGGAACAGATTAGAGAAATAACAGCAAGTAATTTAGTAACAATTGGTAATCATAGCCATTCACATGATTATTTAGTGGATTGGGAAGAAAAAAAAATTAGATCAGACTTAGAAGAATCTATAAAAATTTTTAAAAATAGGCTAGGTTATTCTCCAAAAGTTTTTTCCTACCCATTTGGTGAATATAGCAATAATTTCAAAAAAATCATTTCTGACTTAAATTTTAAATATGCTTTTGGTCAACATTCTGGTGTGATTGATAAAACTAAAAATTTACTTGAGTTACCAAGATTTTCTATAAATGAAAAATATGGAGATTTAAAAAGATTTAAATCTATTCTTAAAACTTTACCATTTCCATATAAAAGTATTACACCTGATGACAGATATTTAAAAACTGAAAATAATCCTCCAGTAGTTAAGATTAAATTTTTTGAAAATTTATCTAATATTAAAAAAATTAATTGTTATTCAAATGAAGGAAATATTTGGAGAAAATCTAATATTAAATTTGTAGATAATAATGAGCTAGTAATTACACTTAAAGAAAAATTTGCAAGTGAACGTGGTAGAATAAATTGTTCTCTATGGGTTGCGAGTGGTCAATGGAGGTGGTTGGGAATTCAATATGTTATATCAGAATATTGATTATTAATTTCTTATAAGGCTATATCTTTTAGTTTAGTAGATAATAAGTTTGCTGTGTCAAAATCATGTAATCTATTTTTTTTAATAATACTTTCAAGAATCTCAACGTATTTTTTTCCAATTGAAGCATAATTTTTTAAATACTCGGTTAATTGTAAACCATTAATACGTGTGTCTCCTTGTCTTAACTGAGCTCTTGCTTCTCTAAAATCTTCGTATGCATTATGCGTATTTAAATTATTTTTATATGCTCTCACGGAAGCTTTTAAAATTTGAAACTGTAAAACTTTATGTGTCTGATTTGGATCTTTATTTTTTGGAGAAATACCATTTTTGCTATATGTCCATTGTCCAAATAATGCATTACCCTCTAACGCAAATCTAGACGTCCCCCAACCGCTTTCATTAGCTGCTTGAGCTATAGCAATAGATACAGGTATTATATCCATTCTCATTTTAAGTTTAGCTAAATCTTGATCATCAATTTTATATTGCTTAAATCTTCTTTTAAGCCAAACTCTTTCCCCAGGACTATTAAAATCTTTACTCAAAATTTTGAAAAGTTTTTTTCGGTCAGCCTTAATTTTTTCATTTTCATCCAATATTAATGGTAAAATTATCTTAATAAAAAGATCTCTTTTGACTTTAGTATTACCTAAACTTTTCATATCTTTTGGAAGTTTAGTTAAATATATGGGTTTTACTTTTTGTCCTGCTCTAACACCTTGAAGATCATAATTAAGATCTTCAAATAAGTTTAATGCAGTTTGTGAGTTTAAACTTATTGTGTTTTCATAATTTTCAGTAACCTCAGGTTTTACAGCAACTTGTTCGTTTTTTGTCTTTTTATTTTTTTTTAATTTAAGTTTTACTGTTGTTTTATATTCCTCAGCTACATTAGAGTATTTTACTTCATTCACTACATGTTTAATATATGGTCTTACTGAAATTAAACACCCTATAAAAAAAATGAAAGCAAATGACAAATAAATATTTCGTATTGAATTTTGTCTTAGCTCTTCTTTTGCAATTGCCTTGTCGCTAGATCTGTTAATAGGTAATTTGATATGATTTTTAATTAACAAAAGTTCTAGTTGAGTAATAGTAAGTCTTTTAGCACTTCGAGCATAACTTTTTATTTCAACTACTCCATAAAGTTTTGCTAAATGTAATAATTGATCGCGATACGATTTAAAAAGTTTTTCTATCTTTTTTTTCATTTTTTATATTGCTTCAACACTTTTTACTTCAGGTATATAATGACATAAAAGATTCTGAACACCTTGTTTAAGTGTCATAACAGAACTTGGGCATCCTGAGCAGCTGCCTTTAAGTTCTACTATTACTATTCCATCTTTAAAAGATTTGAATACAATATCACCACCATCACGGGCCACGGCGGGTCTTACTTTGCTATCTAAAACTTCGTTAATTTTATTAACAATTTCATTTGGTTCTTCCAAATTTGGTATATCATTTTTTTTTTGTGAATCTTTTTTTAAAGCTACTTCATTTCCTTTTAAATAATATTCATTAATTTCAGAAATAATTCCATGTTTAAGATTTTCCCAGCTTAAATTTTTTTCTTTTTTTACTGTAATAAAATCTTCTCCAAAGAAAACCATTACTGTTCCATCTAATGATAATATTTTTTTTGCTAATGGGACTTTTAAGTTTTTTTCGTTTTTTAAAAACTCTACTGGTCCAATTTCTGAAACCTTTTTACCAGGTATAAATTTTAGTGTATCAGGATTTGGTGTATTTTCAGTCTCTACCATAATGGTTATGGTTTATTACATAATAATTTTCTTATCAAGTAAACTTTGTTAGACCAATAACTTCATAAATTTCTTTAAGGTTTTTTTTGGCTATTAAATCTGCTTTTTCTGCACCTTTTGCTAAAGTTTCTTTAAGATAGGTTGCATCCTTTAATAACTTTTTTATTTCATTTCCTATAGGACAAATTTTTTCAACAATAGATTCGCTCAACTTACTCTTTAAAGTTGAAAAATTTTTTCCACCAAATTCTTTTAAAACCTGTTCTATAGTAATTTCGTTTACACTAGCATAAATCGATATTAAGTTTAAAGGTTCTAACCTCGTTTTTAAATCACTCAATTCTGACGGGATAGGCAAAGCGTCAGTTTTTGCTTTTTTTATTTTTTGATTAATTAAATCTTTATCATCTTTCAAATTAATACGACTATGATCTGAATCTTCTGACTTGCTCATCTTTTTTTTCCCGTCTCTTAAACTCATAATTCTAGAAATACCTTGGGGTATTAATGGTTCTACTATTGGAAAATAATTATTAGATTTAAAATCATTATTAAATTTTTTTGCTATATCTCTTGTTAATTCTAGATGCTGCTTTTGATCGTCTCCTACAGGAACATGTGTAGCTTTATATAATAGTATATCCGCCGCCATTAAATTAGGATAAACTAATAAGCCTACACTGGCATTTTCTTTGTTTGCTCCTGCTTTCTCTTTAAATTGCGTCATTCTATTCATCCAACCAATTCTTGCTATACAATTAAATATCCACGCTAATTCACTATGCGCGGATACACTGGCTTGATTAAATATAATACTTTTTTTGGGATCTAAACCGGCTGCAACAAAACTTGCTACGGTTTCTAATACATTAGATTTAAGTTCTCTAGGATTTTGAAAATTTGTAATTGCATGTAAATCAACAATACAATAAATACATTCAGAATTATTTTGAAGATCTACAAAATTTTTAATTGCTCCTAGATAATTTCCTAAATGTAAATTACCAGTGGGTTGAACTCCAGAAAAAACTCGTTTTTTATGCATTTACGTATTACTACTTTAATTTAATATTTCTAAATTTAAAAGCCCCTGAAAAATTTGAAGTTAAAAGATAACCAAGCAAACTAACGCCCACAACAATAAATAAGTAAATAAATTTCCAATTTTCGTAATAGTTAAATTGATTGGAGAAAAAATCTAATAATAAATGCAATATTGTGGCCATAACAACTACAGATGACATGATACGAGGAAATTTATAAATAAACATATTATCAAACTGGTGAAATTTTCTTTTTTTAATAAAATAATAATATAATACTACATGAATCCAGGACGATATAGAAGTTGCTATTGGTATTATTATAAAACCAATTTTTTGGAAAAAAATCACACTTATTAGAATATTAAAAACTACAGAAATAAGCGATAGGTAAAAAGGTAACTTAGTATTATTCCTTGCAAAGAAAAAATTTGAAAATATTTTTAATATTGAAAATGCTGGAACGCCTAAAGCAAAAAAAGTTAAGGCTGCTGCTGTATTTACAACACTATCAATATCAAATGAACCATAACCAAATAATGATGTGATAATTTCTCTAGAGGCTAAGAATAATCCTACTGCCGCTGGTATAGATAAAAATAAACAAAGTTCTAACGATCTATTTTGCAAATTATAAGCTTTTTTAGTATTTTTATTTTTTATCTGTTTTGATAATTCTGGAAGCATAACTGTACCAACAGCAATCCCAGCAACCGCAAGGTTTATTTGATAAACTCTATCTGCATAATAAAGATATGAAACTGCTCCCGCTTGAAAAGAAGCTATGATAGTTCCTACTAAAATATTTATTTGAGTTACTCCAGAAGAAAAAATGTTTGGTAATAATTTTTTAAAAAAAAGTCTTATTTTTTTATCTATTTTAATTTTTATGCTTAAAATTGGTTTAAAATATTTTTTAACAAAAAATCCTAAAACTAGCAATTGTAGAAAACCAGCAAGTGACACAGCATAAGATAATATTAAAATATTAGATGTATCCATCCATTGAGAAAAAAATAAAGATAATATTAAAATTATATTCAACAAAATTGGAGCGGCTGCGGGTAAAGCAAATTTATTATACGAATTAAGTATTGCTGAAAAAAAAGATGCTAGGGTTACAAAAAATAAAAAAGGGAAAGTAATTCTACTGAGCTGAATAGCAAGATGAAATTTGTCTGCATCTTTATTAAAACCAGGAGCTATTAGATAAACTAGCTGCGGCATAAAAATTTCTGCTAATAAAATAATAATTAATAAAATAATAAAGAGTAAATTAAATACATTTTTTGCAAAATAATCTGCCTGTTTTTTATTTTTAGCTAATTCACCTGCATAACTTGGGATGAAAGCAGCATTAAATGTTCCTTCTGCGAATAATCGTCTAAAAGTATTAGGCAATCTAAAAGCAACAAAAAAAACGTCTGCCAATAGGCTTGTCCCTAGAAAAACTGCAATCAATATATCTCTTGCATAACCCAGTATTCTGCTTATTAAAGTAAAAAAACTAAATGTTGAAGTAGATGCTAATAAGTTCATCTTGACATATAAGCCTTAATTTTGTGACAATTACAAGATACCCACTTTTCAAATGAAGAAAAAGTCAAAAATAGATAAATATACTGATCAAGAGGCTTTAGATTATCATCGGAGTGGAAAATCAGGAAAGATAGAAATTCTATCTTCAAAACCGATGACTAGCAAAAGAGATTTGGCTTTAGCGTATTCCCCTGGTGTAGCTGCTCCTGTAAAGGAAATAGCAAAAAATCCGGACGCCGCGTATGACTATACAACTAAAGGAAATTTAGTTGCGGTTATTAGTAATGGTTCAGCAATACTCGGATTAGGTAATTTAGGAGCTCTAGCTTCAAAACCCGTAATGGAAGGTAAAGCAATTTTATTTAAAAGGTTTGCAGATATTGATTCTATAGATCTGGAAATTGATTCTTCAAATGCTGAAGAAATTATCAACTGTATATCTATTTTAGGGAAAAGTTTTGGAGGAATAAATTTAGAAGATATAGCGGCACCAGACTGTTTTGTAATAGAGGAAAAATTAAGAGAAAAACTAGACATTCCAATATTTCATGATGACCAACATGGTACAGCAATAATAACTTTGGCAGCTTTAATAAATGCCTTAGATATATCTAAAAAATCAATCAATGATATTAAAGTTGTCGTAAATGGAGCTGGTGCCTCAGCTATGGCCTGCACAAGCTTGTTTAAGAACAGCGGGGTACCAAATAAAAATATCATAATGATTGATAGAAAAGGTGTTATATACATAGGGAGAGATAATCTTAACCAATGGAAATCTGCTCACGCAATACAAACAAAACATAGAACTCTTGAGGAAGCAATTAAAGGGGCAGATGTTTTTCTAGGTTTATCAACTAAGGGCGTCTTAACAAAATCAATGGTAAAAAGTATGGCCAAAAATCCAATCATTTTTGCCTGCGCAAATCCTGATCCAGAAATTACTCCAGAAGAAGTAAGTGAAGTAAGAGATGATGCTATAATTGCAACAGGAAGATCTGATTATCCAAATCAAGTAAATAATTTAATTGGCTTCCCTTATATCTTCAGAGGTGCACTTGACGTTAGAGCAAAAACAATTAACGAAGATATGAAAGTTGCTGCTGCTCACGCAATAGCTAAACTTGCAAGGGAACATGTTCCGGACGAAGTGGTAGCTGCAATGGGTGGCGAAAGACCAAAGTATGGTAAAGAATACATAATACCATCAACTTTCGATCCGAGGTTAATAAGTGTAATACCTGTCGCGGTAGCTAAAGCAGCAATAAAAAGTGGAGTAGCAAGAAAAAAAATAGAAAATTTTGAAGTTTATAAAGAGCAACTAAAACAAAGACTAGATCCTTCTGCAAGTATAATGCAAGGAATAAATTCTCAGATAAAAAAAAATAAAAAGAAGGTCGTTTTTGCAGATGGTGAAGATAAAAATACTTTAAAGGCTGCTATAGCTTTTAAGAGCAACGGACTTGGAACTCCGATTCTTATAGGTAAAAAAGAAATAGTAAAAGAAAAACTTAAGGAAATTGGATTAGACGAAAATTATAATATTGAAATAATTAATTCTACAGATAGTAAAAAAAGAGCAAAATATGCAAAATTTCTTTACAAAAAAATGCAAAGATCAGAAGGATTGTTAGAAAGAGACTGCGATAGGTTAATAAGAAATGATAGGGTTATTTGGGGAAGTTGTATGGTTTCATGCGGAGATGCAGATGCAATGGTTACAGGAAATACAAGAAGATATACATCAACATTAGATAAAGTAAAACGTGTAGCTGAAGCAAGAGAAGGAGAAATAATTTTTGGTTTAAATATAATGGTTAATAGAGGCAGAACTGTTTTTATATCAGATGTAGCTATTCACGAAATCCCAACTGCAGAGCAACTTGCTGAGATAGCAATATCTTCTGCCCGAGTGGTAAAATTATTTGGGTATGAACCAAGAGTTGCTTTTCTTTCTCATTCAACTTTTGGAACACCAAAAACTAAATCAACAAAAAATTTGAGGGATGCGGTTGAAATATTAAAAACAAAAAAAGTGAAATTTAAATTTGATGGAGAAATGCAACCAGATGTTGCCTTGGATTCAAAATATAAGGAACTTTACCCGTTTTCAGAAATAGTTGGTAATGCCAATGTTTTAATAATGCCTGGAAGACACAGTGCTGCGATTTCATTTAAATTACTTAAAAGTTTAAGTGCGGTTAAGGTGATCGGACCTTTGTTGGTAGGGCTGGGTCAAGCTATTGAAATTGCTCCACTAAGGTCATCTACTAGCGATATACTAAACTTAGCTTCAGTAGCAGCTTACTCATCAGACATAATAGATTATAAAAATACTAAAAAAAATTAGCTTATTCTCTTTGTCTACTCAGATCAGAAATCATTAGTATACTAGTTACAAGCTCTTTTAAATCAACTATTTGTTTGGACTCTTGAATAATTTCTTTTTTTTCATCTTCATTATGAGCGATCCCAAAAATATATGTTTTTTGATTGATGGTATCAATATTAAAATTTGCTGATTTTACATTTTTATTTAAAATTAATGCTGCTCTTAATTGAGAGGTTATTAAAATATCTTTTGCTACATTTTTAAGAGAAAATTTTTGTCTAATTGATATATTGTTTTTAACAGAACGTGTTCCTTTTGTTTCCCAGGCCATTTTTGTAATTTTCAATTTTTCTTCTGGTTGATTTACTTTACCTCCTAGGAAAATTCTGCCATCTAGAACTTTAACAGACAAATTAACTAAATATTTTTTTTCGGTTAAAGTAAGCCTTGCTTGCAAATTTTTTTGCATAATAGAATCATCTATTTGGGTACCTAGCGTTCTTGGATCTAAAGCAACGCTCACACCTGTTCCAAAAACCCCACTCGAAGATGAACCCACGCAAGAGCTAAGCATAAATAAGAAAATTAGTATTATATAATTTTTTTTCATTTCAATTTTTTATATTTTAAACAAAAATCATAAATAATTTTTTTTGATAAATTTTCTTTTTTTGAAATAAACTCAACAACATCTTTATGGCTATATTTTTTTATCATTCTCATTATTTCTAGTTTAACTGATTCAGAGATTAATTTAACAGTGTTTTTTTTTTGTGTTTTTTCAGAAAGCACAACCGTTAATTCACCTTTCAAACTTGCTGATAAATTTTTTATTAGTTTAACTTCTCCTCTTGTAAATTCTTCATGAATCTTTGTCATTTCTCTTGCTATTAATATTTTTCTATCAGAAAAATGATTTTTAAATTGAGATATATAAAAGTTTATTTTTTTAGCTGGTATAAAAAAAATTATTGAATAGTTAAAATTACTTAAATTTTTTAGAATATTATCTAGCTCTTTTTCTCTTTTTGTTAAAAAACCATAAAATAAATATTGTGAATTGAATCCAGAAACAGAAATTGCAGATGTAACTGCAGAGGGTCCGGGAATAGGACAAACATTTAAATTTTCTTCTATACATTGGTTAATAAGTATAATTCCTGGATCAGATATAGTTGGTGTTCCTGCGTCAGAAATTAATGAAATTATTTTATTTTTTTTAATTTCTTGAACAATATTAGCACTAGATTTTTTTTCATTAAATTTATGATAAGAGAAGAGTGTATTTTTAATTTTAAAATATGAAAGTAATTTTCCTGATCTCCTGGTATCCTCGCACAATATAATATCTGATTTTTTTAAAATATTTAAAGCTCTTAAAGTTATATCCTCCATATTTCCAATGGGAGTAGATACCAGATATAGACCAGGTGTAATTATTTGCTCTTTGCTATTGTCCATTTAATGCCTAAATTGTATTTTATATATTCAAATAGATTTTAAACTATGAAAAAAATATTTTTTCTTTCAATAATAACTTACTTATTATTTATAATAAATAGTAATGCAGCAAATCAAAACTCAAGTGCAGAAAACCTAAGAGATAAAAAAATCTTGAAAGTTGGCGTGCTTCTTCCGTTATCTGGAGAATTTCAAAATATTGGCGAATCATTTTTAAAATCAATTCAACTAGCCTTATATGATATTTCCAATAAAAATATAAAAATTTATCCAAAAGACAGTAAAGGAAATGCATTAAATGCTTATGAGTCTGCTAAGGAATTTGAGGATGAGGGTATTGAAATTGTTATAGGTCCAGTTTTTTATGAAAGTTTAGAAAAATTAGGTGAGATTAATAAAATCACTTTTATTTCGTTAACTAACCAAACTAAAGAAATTCCAAAAAACACAATAGCATTTGGAATTAATATAGAATCACAAATTCAAACTTTAAAAAAATTTTTTGACAAAATTAATATTTCCAAAACTTTGCTTTTATCTCCTGTTTCTCAATTTACTCAGCAATCAAACTCTGTAGCTAAAAAGGATGTTTTAAAATTTTATAGAACTCATTCATATGATGTTAACCCAAAAAAAATTACGGGGGAAATCGAAAAAATAACAAGATATAGAGAAAGAAAAAATGATTTAGAAAGGAGAATTAATATATTGGAAAAATCAGATTTGGACAAAGATAAAAATGAGTTAAAAAAATTAGAACAGATGCATACCTTGGGTGAGATTAATTTTGATTCTGTCCTCGTTATAGATTTTGGAGAAAGACTAAAAAGTGTTTTAACATCTTTTATGTTTTCTGATGTTTCTAATAATGATGTTAAGTTTTTTACAATTAATCAATGGTTTGATGAAACGTTTTTTAATGAAAATGCAATGCAAAATTTATATTTTCCATCCATTAATTTTAAAAATTTAAAAAAATTTAATAAAAAATTTGTCAAAACATACAATGAAAAGCCTAATGAATTGTCTATACTTGCTTATGATGCTTTGGGTTTAATTTACTACTGTTGGTATAGTAATGACTATCAATTCAAAAAAGATCAGCTATATAGTAAAAAGGGTTTTAAAGGATTGCATGGTAAATTTATTATTAAAGAAAACTTAAGCATACAAAAGTTAAATATTTACAAAGTGTCTAAAAAAAAATTTATTAAAGTATATTAAATAAAAAAATTTTTGATTTTGGAAAAGGCTTTGAATCTATGATCAACAGATATTTTTTGCTTGTTTGTCATTTCTCCAAATGTCTGCTTTTCTTTATTTGGAATAAAAATAGGATCATAACCAAAACCATTTTTACCCTTTTTTGTATCTGAAATTTTACCTTCTATAATTCCTGTGCTTGAATAATTATTACCGTCTGGCCAAAAAAGTGTGAGACAACAAATAAATCTTGCTGTATTATAATTTTTCCAATCTTTTTTAATACTGCCCATTTTTTCATAAATTTTTTTTATTGCTAAATCGAAATTACTATTTCGTCCTGCCCATCTACCTGAATAAACGCCTGGTTCGCCACCAAGGAGATCTATTTCTAAACCTGAATCATCTGACAGGCATATAAGGTTTGTTTTTTTTGAAAAATATGAAGCTTTTATAATTGAATTTTCTTCAAAACTTTCTCCTGTTTCTTCTGGTGTTAAAATATTAAATTCTTGTGGGGAATATTTTTTTACTTCATTCGGCAACAAATCGTATATTTCTCTATATTTTCCTTTGTTATTTGTTCCTATAATGATTTCTTTAATTTTTGTCATTTCCTACTAGCATTTTTTTTTTAAGTAACCATATACCATGATAATGGAAAATTTAAAAAAAGAAGAAAATAAAATATTATCAGAAAATCAAGAGGAAACTCCCAAGGATAAAGAAGAAGAAGCTTCAGAAAATCAAGAGGAAACTCCCAAGGATAAAGAAGAAGAAGCTTCAGAAAATCAAGAGGAAATAAAGGAAGAGACTACTGAGGAAAAACTCTCAGCTTCCCATGAAAAACTGCTTAGAGTTATGGCTGAAATGGAAAACCAAAGGAGAAGGTTTGAAAAAGAAAAAAAAGAAGCTTTTGAATTTGGTGGCTTTAATTTTGCTGGAGAATCATTAGCTCTTATTGATAATATCGATAGAGCAATTACTTCATTTCTAAATGATGAGAGTTTAAAAAACAATAAAGATTTAAATAAAATTATAGATAGTATTGAAATTATAAAAAAAGATTTAATATCTATTTTCAAAAAAAATGGAGTTGAAGCAATTGATTGTATTAATAAGAAATTTGACCCACACTTTCACCAAGCAATGCTAGAAGTTGAAAATGGTAATATAGAAGCTGGCATAGTAGTTCAAGAGATACAGAAAGGCTATATGATGAAAAGTCGTTTACTTAGACCTTCTTTAGTAGGAGTTTCTAAAAAAAATGAGAAAAAGAGTGAAAAAAAATGATGTATTTGGCTTGTAGTAGTCAAAAAAACACCTATATAGCAAAAAGGAATTTAATTATATGAGTAGAGTTATAGGAATTGATTTAGGGACGACAAACTCTTGTGTAGCCGTAATGGAAGGCTCTCAAGCTAAAGTATTAGAAAATGCTGAAGGCGCAAGAACAACTCCATCAGTTGTGGCGTTTGGAGAAAATGATGAGAAACTTGTTGGTCAATCAGCAAAAAGACAGGCTGTTACAAATCCAGAAAATACTTTATTTGCAGTTAAAAGATTAGTTGGAAGAAGTTTTCAAGATAAAGCAGTCCAAAAGGATGTTGCCAAAGCACCATACAAAATAATTAAAGCTGACAATAACGATGCGTGGTTAGAAGCTAGAGGTAAAAAATATTCTCCATCTCAAATATCTGCTTTTATTTTACAAAAAATGAAAGAAACAGCGGAAAAGTATTTGGGTCAAGAAGTTACACAAGCAGTAATTACAGTTCCAGCTTATTTCAATGATTCTCAACGACAGGCAACAAAAGATGCTGGTAAAATTGCAGGATTAGAAGTTCTTAGAATTATTAATGAACCAACTGCTGCTTCCTTAGCGTACGGTTTAGATAAAAAAGGTGGAAAAAAAATAGCAGTATATGACTTGGGTGGAGGAACTTTTGATGTTTCAATTCTTGAAATAGGTGATGGTGTTTTTGAAGTTAAATCTACTAACGGAGATACCTTTTTAGGTGGTGAAGATTTTGATGATACAATTGTAGATTACTTAGCTAGTGAATTTAAAAAAGATAATGGTATAGATTTAACAACTGATAAATTAGCTCTCCAACGACTTAAGGAAGCTGCTGAAAAAGCAAAAATTGAACTTTCTTCTGCAACTCAAACTGAAATCAATTTACCTTTTATTACTGCAGATAAAACTGGTCCAAAACATATAAACATTAAGCTTACTAGAGCAAAACTAGAGGCGCTTGTGGAAGATTTAGTTAAAAGAACTCTTAAACCTTGTGAAGTTGCCTTGAAGGATTCAGGATTTAGTGCAGCAGAAATAAACGAAGTAGTATTAGTTGGTGGAATGACAAGAATGCCTAAGATAGTAGAAACTGTGAAAACTTTTTTTGGCAAAGAACCAAATAAAAGCGTAAACCCGGATGAAGTTGTTGCTATGGGGGCTGCTATTCAAGGTGGTGTTCTTCAAGGAGATGTAAAAGATGTGCTTCTTTTAGATGTTACACCCTTATCACTAGGAATAGAAACTTTAGGAGGAATTTCTACAAAACTTATAGATAAAAACACGACAATTCCTACAAAAAAAAGCCAAGTTTTTTCAACTGCTGAAGACAACCAGCCTGCCGTTTCTATTAGAGTTTTACAAGGAGAAAGAGAGATGGCCAGCGATAACAAACTTTTAGGAAACTTTGAACTTGTAGGAATACCAAATGCTCCTAGAGGCATTCCTCAAATTGAAGTTACGTTTGATATTGATGCGAATGGAATTGTCAGTGTATCAGCAAAAGATAAAGGTACTGGAAAAGAGCAAAAAATACAAATCCAGGCTTCTGGAGGCTTAAGTGATGACGAAATTAATAAAATGGTAAAAGATGCTGAAGCTAATAAAGAAGCTGACAAAAAGAAAAGGGATTCTGTGGATTCAAGAAACCAAGCAGATACAATTATTCATACGACAGAAAAAAACCTAAAAGATCATGGCAGTAAAATTTCTGAGACTGACAAAAAATCCATAGAAACTGGAATTTCTGAATTAAAAAACTCTCTTAAAGGCACAGATACGGAAGAAATAAAGAAAAAAACTCAAAATTTAGTTCAATCTTCTATGAAACTTGGTGAAGCTGTCTACAAAAGCCAACAAAAAGATGCTGGAACAAAAGAAGCAGCGCCGAACCAAGATGAAAAAGATAAAGAACAAAAAAAAGAAAATGTGGTAGATGCAGATTTTGAAGAAGTAAAAGAAAATAAAGACGACAAAGACGACAAAGATGATAAAGAGAAAAGAGCCTAAATCTTAAGAAAAATGTCGATAAATATATGGCAAAAAGAGATTACTACGAGATCTTAGGCACTAACAAGTCAGCATCTTCTGATGAAATAAAAAAGGCATACAGGAAGTCAGCTTTAAAACATCACCCAGATAAAAATAAAGGCGATAAGGCTTCGGAAGCCAAATTTAAAGAAGCTAGTGAAGCTTACCATATTCTCTCAAGCAAAGAGAGAAGGGCAAACTATGACCAATTTGGTCATTCGGCTTTTGAAGGAGCTGGTGGAAGAAATGGGTTTTCAAATTCTGATTTTTCAAGTTCCTTTTCAGATATTTTTGAAGATTTTTTTGAAGGATTTGGAGACTCCAGAGGCAGAAGGCAGGGAGGACGATCTGCAGATTTAAGAGGGGCTGACCTAAGGTACGATTTGTCTATCTCGCTTGCGGATGCTTATAATGGTAAAAAACAAGAAATTAGATTTTCATCATCTGACAAATGTGAAAAATGTAATGCAAGTGGCGCTGAACCAGGGTCTAAACCTATTTCATGTTCTATGTGTGGTGGTCGTGGCCAAGTTAGGTCTAACCAAGGATTTTTTACAGTACAACAAACTTGCCCTGGATGTTCAGGAGCTGGTGAAACAATTTCTACTCCATGCACAGAATGTAAAGGCATGGGTAAAAAACAAACAAGCAAAAAGATATTTACTAATATTCCAAAGGGTGTGGATGATGGTACGAGAATTAGATTATCAGGCAAAGGTGAAGCTGGTATAAAAGGGGGTGGAAATGGAGACTTATATATTTTTGTGTCGATTGAATCTCATAGTATTTTCAAAAGATCAGAGGAAAATCTTTTTTTTGAATTTCCTATATCTTTAGCAGATGCTGCTCTTGGTGCCAACATAGAAGTTCCAACTATTGATGGCGGAAAAGCAAAGGTTAAAATCCCATCTGGAACGCAGAATGGAAAACAATTTAGACTTAAAGGCAAAGGTATGCCTATTATGAGAAATAAAGATTTCGGAGATTTATATATACAAGCAATTACTGAAGTACCTGTTTCTTTGACTAAAGAACAAAAAAATCTATTAGAACAATTTAAAAATCTCGAGGATAATAAAACTAATCCCAGTATCAAGAATTTTTTTGAAAAAGCAAAGAAGTTCTGGAAAAATTAGTAAATATAAAAATTAGTTATCAGAATTATTAATCCATAAAATAAAGCGATAATACTGATAATTTTTTTAAACAAAAAATTATTAAGTTTTTTGAAAATTTCTTGCGAGGGAATATAAAGTAAAAATACTAAAAATACATAGTAAATTTTAGAAAAATCTAAACTTTTATACTCAAAAAATAATAAGACTAAATATTGAATTATTCCCATAGTTAAATAACCATAAGATATAAAATGCCTTGCATATTTTTTATTATTATTAATATAGGAAGAAAATATTGACAAAAAACCTCCTCCCATATTTGTAAGCCCGTGAACGATACCTATCAAAATTAAAACTACTTTTTTATATTTTAATATTACTTTTTCCTTTAAAAAAAAATTATTCTTTCTTAAAGCTAAAATTGAAGAAACTATTAAGATAATGGTAACGTAAAATTTAAAATTTAAAACTTCTTTAAAATTTAGTGCTAGTATCAAAAATAAAACTAAAAAAGGCAAACAGTAAAAATTAAAATCAAATATTATTTTTTTAAATTTTGATTTTAAACTTATAAATTGCAAGAAACTTACTGTTATTGAAATTGGGAGTAAAAAATTTAAAGTATTAAAAAAATCATAACCAAGTATTAAAAATGTGGGTGTTCCAAATAATAACAAACCAATTCCAAAAGTTGATTGAATTATTATTAAGATCAGTAGTATTAAAGTTTCTAAAAAAAAATCCATATGATAAATAAATTTTAAACGAATAATTTTAAAAATTGTTTAAATATGTTACTGTAATAATACAAGTAAAAAATGAATAAAATTAAAATTACAATAACTGGATGTCTAGGTAGAATGGGGAGACAATTAATAAAATCTACACAAAAATCAAAAAATTTTAAACTAATATCAATTACTGAAAATAAAATTCTTAATAAAAAAATATCTGGTTTAGTACCCCAATTAAATTCAAAAGAAGCGTTTAAAAATACAAGCGTAATAATAGATTTTACAATTCCAAAATGCACATTAGAGGTTTTAAAAGTTGCTTCAAAATTAAAAAAAAGGGTAGTAATTGGCACCACGGGTTTTTCAAAAAAAGAAGAAGGCTTAATAAAAAAATATTCAAAAAAAATTCCTATACTTAAGGCTGGTAATATGAGCCTGGGAATAAATTTGTTAATGTATTTAACTGAAATAGCTTCAAAATCTCTTGGAAATACTTTTTTAAATAAAATTTTTGAAATACATCATAAACATAAAAAAGATCATCCATCTGGCACAGCATTAATGCTTGGAAGAGGAATCGCTGCGGGTAAAAATGAGAATTTTTATAAAATTATGGGAAAAAAATATTTAAATAAAAAAAACTTTCCTTATAGTAAAAAAATTAATTTTAACTCAATTAGAAAAGGTGAAACTATTGGTGAACATGAAGTAACTTTCTCAAGCGGCAAAGAAATAATTACTTTAAATCACGAAGCATTTGATAGAGCCTTATATTCCGAAGGAGCATTAGTAGCTGCAAAATGGTTAATGAAAAAAAAACCTGGTTTATATTCAATGAGAAATGTTTTGAATTTTAAATAAATTAAAATACGAAGTAAAATCAATGAAAAATTATAGAAGAAACTTTTTGAAATTATTTGGATTATCATTTTTTTCAACAATTATTATGCCTTATAATTTATTATATGCAGTCACCAAAAAAATTGTTAATCCAAATCTTACTGAAAAACAAAAAAAAATTATGTTTAACGAGTCCACTGAGCGACCATTTACTAGTGAATTAAATTATGAAAAAAGAAAAGGTTTTTATCATTGTGCTAATTGTGGGGCAAAACTTTTTTCATCAAATGCAAAATTTGATAGTGGTACTGGCTGGCCATCATTTACTGAGTCATTGCCTGGTGCGTTTAAAACAAAAATTGATACCTCATTTGGAATGAAAAGAGTTGAGTATCATTGCTCAAAATGTGGTGTACACCATGGTCATGTTTTTGATGATGGCTCAACATCAACTCAAAAAAGATTTTGTAATAATGGATTGTGTTTAATTTTTAAACCTGAAAATTAATGAATCAAAATCAGAGAGCTGGTTTAATATTAAAAATATTAAGTAAAATTTATCCTAAAACTCCTATTCCTCTTAAACATAACAGTAAATTTACTTTATTGCTTTCTGTTCTACTGTCTGCGCAGTGCACTGATTTAAATGTAAACAACGTTACGAAAAACATATATCCAAAATATAATAAGCCCGAACATTTTGTAAAATTAGGAAGAAAAAAAATTGAGAAATTAATAAAAAGCATAGGTCTTTTTAGAGTTAAGGCCAAAAGTATATTTTTTTTATCTAAGCAATTAATAGAAAAACATAATGGTAAAGTTCCAAAAACTTTTGAGGAATTAGAGGCGCTGCCCGGTGTAGGTCATAAAACTGCGAGTGTAGTAATGTCTCAAGGTTTTGGCTATCCTGCATTTCCTGTTGATACTCATATACATCGACTAGCTCAAAGATGGGGCCTAACAAATGGTAAAAATGTAATTCAGACTGAAATGGATTTAAAAAGATTATTTCTAAAAAAATTTTGGAATAAGCTACATCTTCAAATAATCTATTATGGAAGAGAATATTGCCAGGCTAGAAATTGTTATGGTTTGACTTGTAAAATTTGTACTACTTGTTATCCTGCTAGAAAAAATTTAATTAAAACCAAAAAGGCTTAATATGAAAATTTTAGGAATAGGAAATGCAATTGTTGATGTTATTTGCAAGGTAGATGATCAATTTTTAACCAAAAATGGATTAACAAAAAGTACGATGAAATTGATTTTTGATGAAAATGAATTTAAAAAATTATTATCTAATCTTAAAATCGAAAAAACAGTTTCAGGAGGATCGGTTGCCAACTCGATAGTGGGCTTATCCCAACTTGGGAATAAAGTAGGGTTTATTGGTAAAGTTTGTGATGACGATCTTGGCAGTAAATATGAAATAGGACTCAAAAAAGAAAACGTTAAGTATTTTTACTCAAAAAAAGAAGAAGAATTACCAACGGGCACTTGTTTAATTTTAATAACACCCGACTCGGAAAGAACCATGTGCACGTTTCTTGGTACGGCAGGAAAAATCAACGAAAATGATGTTGATATTAATGCAGTTAAAAATAGTGAAATTATATTTTTAGAAGGATATTTGTGGGATGAAGGTGATCCAAAAAAAGCATTTGATAAAGCAATAAATAATGCAAATAAAGTTGCGATGTCATTATCTGACCAATTTTGCGTTGATAGACATAAACTACATTTTTTAGAATTAGTTAAAAATAAATTGGACATCACTTTTGCCAATGAACAAGAGATTATTTCTCTAATTGATGCAAAAAATTTCAATGATGTAATTACTTTCGCAAAACAAATTAATAAACTAATTGTCATTACAAGAGGTGAAAATGGAGCAACTGCTATTCATGGAAACGATGTATTTGAATGTGAAGTGATGAAGAATTTAAACATAGTTGATTTAACTGGAGCTGGGGATCTCTTTGCTGCTGGATTTTTGCACAGTCACGTAAATAATTTATCTTTAAAGGAAAGTTTAGAAAAAGGCACTGACATGTCTTCAAAAGTTATTCAACAAATTGGAGCAAGGCTCTAATAATAAATTACTTCTTTTTTCTCTTAAAACTTCCTTTGCCTTTTTTAGGTTCAACAACACGTTTTTTATACTTTGAAGAAAATAAATCTCTAGCAATAAAATTTCGAGTTTTTTTATTCAAATATAATACCCTTTGTTATTATTTTTTATAAAATTCTTTTCACCAAATTTTTCTAAGATTTTTTTCCTCAATCTATGTATATGGGTTTCAACCGTATGTGTTTCAGTTTCAGTAGAATAATTCCAGACATTTTTTAAAAGAAATTTTTTACTTACAGGATTTTTGGTTTTACTAAATAGAATTAAAAAATTAATTTCTTTTTCGGATAGTTGCAACTCTAAGTTATTTTTTTTGATCTTTCTCTCATTTTTATCTATTATAAAGTTATCTAACTGTATGAAGGAATTTTGATTAAACTCATATTTTGAAAAGAGTGATATAACTTTATTTTCAAATTGAGTTATAGTGAAAGGTGCTTGGATTTTTTCACTTAAATGAGAAAGAACCATTTTGTTACTTTCTTTGGAAACAGTGATTATTAATGAAGGAAAACCTTCTAAGCTATCAATCTTCAATATATTTAGAAGCTTTGGGTTTGCAAAAAGAACAACTAGAAAAATTCCTTTTTTGGCGTCATTTAAACATAAATCCAGATTTGTATAATGTTTAATCTTAAATTTTGAAAATAAATCTATTTCACTTATAATTTCAAAGAGGGTACTGTTATCAAAAATTGATATGGTTAAATTATTCATTAACTTAAAGTTATGGACATAAAAATTACAAAAAATTTACTTCTATATAATGGTTATAAATTAAAATGCAGTATAGGTAAATCAGGTATTAAGAAAAACAAAAAAGAGGGCGATTTATCTACACCAAAAGGAAGTTTTAGATTAGGTTTGCTATATTATAGAAAAGATAGAAATAAAAGAATTAATACGAAATTAAAAAAAAAGGAAATTAAAAAAACTATGGGTTGGTGTGATGATGTAAATAGTAAAAAATACAATAAAGAAATAAAACTTCCTTATAGATACAGAGCAGAATGTTTTCATAGAAAAGATAGGATATATGATATTTTAATAAATATTAAATATAATCAAAATCCAACAATAAAAGGGAAAGGAAGTGCTATTTTTTTACACCTTACTAATAAAATATACAAACCGACTCAGGGGTGTATTGCTATTCTAAAAAAAGATTTTTTAAAAATATTACCAGCACTAAAATTAAAAACGAAAATTATCATTAGCTAATAGTTGGTCTTTCACCCATGATTACAGTTCCAAGTCTCAAGAAACTTGAACCACATAATATCGCTTGTTCAAAATCAGAACTCATACCCATACTGAGATTTTTTAAACTAAGTTCATCTGCAGATTTTTTAAGAATATGAAAATATTCACGAGAATCAACTTCTTGTGGGGGTAAACACATTAATCCGATAATATTAAGTGACAATTCGTTGGTGCAAAACGAATAAAAATTATTAAGATTATTTAATAATATGCCTGATTTTTGATCTTCCTCACCAAGATTAACAGATATAAATAATTTAACTTTTTTTTTTAATTCAACTTCGTATTGAGATATCTTAGAAGCTAGTTTTGCATTATCCAAAGAGTGAATATAATCAAATAATTGTACTGCTTTTTTTGCTTTATTGGATTGAAGCCTGCCTACCATGTGTAGTTTGAGATTTTTGAATTTTTTTTTTAAATCAGGCCATTTACTTTCAGCCTCTTGAACTTTGTTTTCACCAAAATGAATATTTCCATGCTCGAGTAAGGGTAAAATTTTAGTAGAAGGAAACTTCTTTGTAATTACAATAATTTTTGGATCAGTTTTAAGTTGTTTTTCATTGATTAATTCTTTAATTTTATTTGATACTGTTATTAAATTTTCTAAAGGAACATGCATAAAATTTTACCAAAAATATTCGTATTTGTTGATAAATACGATAAACAAATATTTAAAAACAATAACACAAAATTGGGTATAATTTATAGAAATTATAATGCAAAAAATAGAGAAAAAGAATTGATTAAAATAGCAATAGATTGCAAAAAAAATAGAAATCAACTCTTTGTTTCGAATAATGTAAAGCTAGCCTTAAAAGTAAAAGCTAATGGTCTTTACATTCCCTCATTTAATAAAAATAAGAAGTTTTTAAATTTAGAAAGAAAAAATATCAAAATCATTGGCTCCGCACACAATCAAAGAGAAATACACAATAAAATATCGCAAAAATGTAGTGCTATATTTTTATCACCTGCATTTTATGTTAAAAAATCAAATTACATTCTTGGCTTACATAGATTCAACTATTTATCCAATAGTAACAAGGTAGACTTTTATGCATTGGGAGGCATTTCAAAAAACAACACAAATATGCTGAAATTATTCAATATCAAAGGTTTCGGTGGTATAAGTTTTTTCAAAAAAAAAACCGGCCTAAAAAAGGCCGGCTTTTATAAAGAATAAAATTCTTTTAAATTTTTAGAATGCTAATGATACGGATACCACTGTAGCAGATTTGTCGTCAGCTGCTGCAGTACTGTAGTTTGCATTAGTGACGTCAGATTTTGCTACTCTAACAGATGCGCCGCCCATAGTGTAAGCAACTTGCATAGATGATACTTCCAAAGAGTTATTGGCAGTTGATCCTGCAGTTGCGGTTTCACTTATTAGACCTTGTCTAGAAGCGTGTTCAGCATAAGAAACAGATAGATCATCATTTATATTAAATGATATTCCATACATACTGTTTTTATACCAATCAGCAGCTGATGTAGTTTTTGTGTTTCCAGTACTTATAGCAGCATATGCACCACCTATTGAAACAGGTCCAAGACTAAAACTTCCACCGAATGTTCCTTCGAAGGAGTCTTGTACTGTTTCTGAGTTATAAACCTCAGTAAGGTGAGCACCAGTAAACAGATTAAGACCAGAAAGTATTTCTGTTCCAAATGATGGATTAGCGTTTACAGTAATATCATATCCAGCTCCTGTAGTATCTGCAGCTCCTGCTCCCGACGTACCTTTGTCGTTAGAATCTGCAGCTCCCATATCTGGAGCAACCGCTACAACTGTCGTAATGTTGTAAACAGATGGAAATGTGTACTGTATGTTAGACTCTGGTCCAACACCGTTAACTAACTGTATACCTGTACTTAGTCCCATACCCCATGCTTCTTCCCATGCAGTAGGCATTTTATCGTCTAATGCGTCTAAACCGTTACCGCTATCACCTTGATTTATGTTAAGTGAACCTAAACCTAACATATCAATGTTTACAGCAGTTGAGGAGTAAGCATTCCCGTTGAGCATTGCGACTGTTACACCGAAAGTCCATCCGTTATCAAGTTCTCCTGAACCTTTGTAGGTCAAGTTAGAACCCATACCGATTGGGTTTCCAGTAGTAGCATCTTCTTTACTCATCCAAGACATCTACGCCACCAGTTACTGTCATTTCACCTGCATTTGCAGAAGAAACAGCAGCTAGAGATCCGCACAAAGCCGATAAACCAACTTTTGTTAATTTATTCATTTTATTTTGTACCTTTCACTCTATTTATAATTAAAACGCTAATGATACAGATAGAGTTGTTCCATCTTTATCAAATCCAGCACCAGTTTGGTATGAACCATTTTCGACTTGGCCTTCTGCTAATCTGATCGAAGCTCCGCCCATAGTGTACGCAACTTGGAGGCTTGTAGCTTCCGCAGTTACATTCGTAGCGTTATTCTGTTCAGATTCGTAGTGGTTGTAACCAACAGACAAATCATCGTTCACGTTAAAAGTTATACCATAACCATCGTTGGTATATTCCAAAGCACCTGTGTTAGTACCTAAGTCCTCTTCTGACCACTGATAACCAAGTGTAAAACCGCCAGCTGCATAAACTACAGCAAGAGTTTTTTCCTCAGCATCACCAGCATATCCAGAAATACTCGCTTGTTCGATTTCTGACATACCAGCATAAATTGTCAAACCAGGCATGTTAGTTATAGCATCAGTCGCAACTAATGTTATATCGTAACCTGTACCTTTAGGATTTGCATCACCATTACTACTTGTTGCTTTATCATTTGCAGTACCACCACCCGCTTGTGGAGTATATGCAAATCTTCCAGTCAAACCTTCTGGTAACATATTAGGTGTGTACTCAATTGTAGAACCATCTGAAGAACCATCAACGTTGTTGATTCCAGAACCGATTCCCATCGCATAAGCTTCTTCCCAAACAGTAGGTGTAACATCGTCAATACGACTAATACCTGTACCACTTACTCCTTGGTCAATTCTTATATCTCCCAAAGATGGTACTGTTACAACAACGTTTGTATTTGAGTAAGTGTTTTGATTATCTAGAGCTACTGATAACGCAACATTCCAACCATTATCAAGTTCACCTGAACCTGAAAAAGTTAGATTAGAACCCATACCTATTGGATTTCCAGTTGTAGCATCATCTTTGCTAACCCAAGACATATCAACACCACCCGTTACTGTTAGTTCGCCTGCATTAGCAGATGAAATAGCAGCTAGAGATCCACATAATGCAGAAACTCCAAGTTTAGTTATCTTATTCATAATATTCTCCTTATATATATTTTTATTGTTCATGAATGCTGGGAAATTATCACACTGAAAGTCTAAAACACTCAAATAAGACATATAATATCAATATTTTTCAAATTAGTTACATATTTGCAACATATTAAATTTATAATAAAAAATGGCATTTTTATTGGGTTTTTATACTTTTAAAATTAATTTTAAAATACCAATTTATGTAATAAGTATACTTAAATGACTATTTTAAAGTTTTTAAAGAATAATTTATTAATTTTTCTAGTTGGAGCTATATTTTTTAGCTTTTTAAGCAACTGTGGAATATATGCACCATCTGATGCAAGAACAGTATCGCCAAATTCTAAAGAGAGAGTTAAGAAAAATTTAGAAGAAGGAAAAGGCTGGTCAATGGATAAAATTAAAAGTGGTGAGGGAGGAACTGGTTATCAGTTTGCAAGCTCAAATCCAATGTGGCGCGCAACTTTAGAAATATTAGATTTTTTACCACTAAGTAATGTTGATTATTCTGGGGGAATTATAACTACAGATTGGTACAACGAAGGAACTGCATCTGATGAATCCATTAAAATTACTGTTAGGTTTTTAACTAACGAAATAAGATCAGATGGAATAAAAATAATAGTACATAAAAAACGTTGCGCTGTTCAGCTAAACTGTACTGTTTCTAAAATATCTTCAGTTCTAGAACAAGAACTGCAGGTTGCTATTCTTAAAAAAGCAGTTCTTTTTGAAAAAGCATTCAATAAAAACCGAAAGAAATTTAAAAGAAGCAAATTAAACGATAAATCAAAATAAATTTTATTCTAATAAAATTTATTTCTCTATGGAACGTTACAATATAAAAAATACAGAAAAAAAGTGGCAAGATATTTGGGCTAAAGACAAAGTCTACTCTGCTAAAGTAAATAAAAATAAAGATAAGTTTTATTGTCTTGAAATGTTTCCTTACCCTTCGGGTAAAATTCACATGGGTCATGTTAGAAATTATACAATTGGTGATACTTTAGCGAGATATAAAAAACTTCAAGGTTTTAACGTTTTGCATCCAATGGGATGGGACTCTTTTGGATTACCCGCTGAAAATGCGGCCCGTGAAAATAATCTCCATCCGAAAGAATGGACAAAAAAAAATATTCAAACTATGAAAAAACAATTAAAACTTCTTGGTTTATCTTTGGATTGGGATAGAGAAGTATCTACCTGTGAGCCAGAATATTATAAACACCAACAAGAATTTTTTATAGAGTTATTTAAAAAAAATTTGGTTTATAAAAAAGATACCTATGTAAATTGGGACCCAGCTGAACAAACGGTTCTGGCTAATGAACAAGTTGTTGATGGTAAAGGTTGGCGTTCTGGCGTAGCTGTTGAAAGAAAAAAGCTTTCTCAATGGTTTTTTAATATTAAAAAATTTTCTCAAAATCTTCTGGATGAGCTAGAAAATCTTAAAGATTGGCCAGATAAGGTTAAGCTAATGCAAAAAAACTGGATTGGTAAATCGTTTGGTTGTGAAATCAATTTTCAAATTGATAAAAATAAAGACAATGAAAAAGTAAAAGTTTTTACTACAAG
>Ga0209709_10000417_pt1 | contig 40499 bp, 60 predicted proteins | sample ArcticOcean_MG_C_2_FD_187435 | JGI IMG/M metagenome (GOLD analysis project Ga0209709, IMG submission 187435) | Marine microbial communities from western Arctic Ocean - ArcticOcean_MG_CB4_136 (SPAdes) (version 2) | ecosystem: Environmental > Aquatic > Marine > Oceanic | place: Arctic Ocean... | reverse complement strand
AGGAAGGGTTAGTTTATAATAGTGTTGAAGACGCTAAGGATAATGTAGTAGTAGAAGGATAATGACAGCTAAAGAATTTGTTATCTGGTTAAGAGGTGTTAATGTTGGTTTGTCGGGTCACCCATATGAATCTCTATGGAAAAAAATAGTTGAAAAACTAGCTGAGGTAGAATAATTTTATTATCTTTGTACTATGGAAAACATTATAAGACAAATACAGGAATCTATCGATAAGGGATTACCAAAGGAAATTACCATGGTGGATGATGGTTTAATGCAAAGAGGAATTGCTGACATCATTGAAGTTAAAGTTAGTAACATAATCCTAAAACTTAAGCACCAATCGATAAAAGAATCTTATGAGGCTAAGAGTAAGAGATCAATAGAAGATGTTGGGTTAGTCACTAATGATTACGATGATGTTAAAATTGATATAAAAACACATGACTCTGAATCCGAATTATCGATGCCAAACCTTATCTCCATTTCAAGACTAAAGAAATTCTACGAAAACGATAGAAATTTACTTCTATATGTTTTTGTGAAATACATTAATTACGGAGACTCAATACAAATTCTACACGCCCAAGTTAAATCGGTGGAACAACTTAATTGGGATTGTCTAACAATAGGTAACTTAGGTAAGGGACAACTCCAGGTTAGGAACATGGACGAAATATCATTCCAAAACCATATGACACGAAGTGATTGGATGGAAAGACTTTCTTATGATGTGGTGTTATATTACCAGTCTCTAGTAAATAAGATACAAACAAAATGGATGAAAGAATGGATGTAGGTAAAGTAAATTATTACGCTAGAATAGACATTTTAAGAAAAGACTATCTTATGGAAGAAAGTTTTCCTGGGATTAGTTATCAGGAAAAGTTTGATAGAATGGGAAGAATGGATAACCAACAGTTCGTTCAGGACTTCTCTGAGGTACTAATTAGAAGAATGTTACATGAAAAGAAGATACCAAACTTTAATATTGGGGGAAAGTTATTATATATAAGTGATCCACAAACAATAAAAGAATTAGAAAATAAAATAAAATAAAATGGGAGAACAGGATAAAACAAAACAACAACTATGGCATGAAAATGAAGCCAACAAAATGAAAGAAGGTTTAGGTTTAGAAGAGGAGGGAAAGATATACCCACCAGAAACAGATCCAGCCTCTTTGAGACAGAAATACTCACATAAGAATCCTTATGGAGAGAATGTCTTTACCGAAGATGATTTTAAGGTAAAAGATCCAAGTGAGGAAGTAAAAGAAGAAGAATATATAAAAATAAAAAAATCCTGGTTAGAAGATTTAAGAGATTTCGATACTTGGACTAAATGGAAGAATGGTTTAATAGAATATAAATAATGGAATTAGTAATAAAAAGTGATTGGTTATATGTGATGGATAATGTTCTCACACCTGAAGAATGTAAAGAATTAATAGAACTGGCAAACCCAGCTATGCAAGACTCTGATACGGTAGGACCTGAGATAAAAGGTTATAGAACGAGCTCGAACACCTACCTCCCCAAAGATATGGATAACAAATTAATCCAAGCAATAAATTTAATAACAGAAGGACTAACAGAACTACCAACGGAGAACCAGGAAGATATTTGTGTGGTTAAATATTTGGAGGGGGAAGAATATAAAAAACATTGTGATTTCATGGCTGGTAACCAAACTGAGGAAGGAAAGGCAGAAATGGTAAGAGGGGGTGATAGAATGTTTAGTGTAATGTTTTATCTAAATGATGATTTTGAAGAAGGAGGAACCTTATTCCTAGAACCAAACATAGAAGTAAGACCTAAAACAGGTCGATGTGTAATATGGAAAAACTACTTAAACGGAGAACCTAACACCCAATCTATGCACGCAGGACTACCAGTTAAAGAAGGTATAAAATATATAGGAGTAAAATGGGTAAGAGAAAATAAATTTGTATAAGATGAGAGAAATAATGATGGATGTATGGGCCTGGTTTACGGCACTATTTTTAATAATAGATTTCTTTCTTATTATTTTTTTATTAGCAATAATTTTAGTAATTTTGTTATCACCATTAGTGATATTAATTGGGGTACCTATTTTAATGGATGTTATATGGAAAAAAAAGTATTAAACTAAATAAAAATAAAATGGCTTGGGAAGACTTATTTTGGGAAATAGATAAAGAAATAAAGGAAGAAGGGTTAAAGAAAGAATTTGATGCCCAATTGAAAAAGATGAGAACACAAGACAAACACAAGTACCTGGATACTAGAGCACGATGGGAATACGCAAAGATTAAAGTAATTAAAAATAATAACAATGACAAAACTAATATGGAGGTTATATAGTGACAAAGAGATCACCCTACAGGTGGCTAAGGAACTATTAAGTTTATACCGAAGGAAAATATAAAATAAAACAAATGAATAACGAATTTAACAAGTACGCAACAGGACACGCGGGGATTTCCTCGTCAATATTAAACGATTATCAAAATAGTGCGACACCCTATATCTTGGAAGAGAGACAACTAAGAGTTACACAAATGGATATATTCTCTAGATTAATGATGGATAGGATTATTTGGATACCTGGACCAATCACTGAAGTAACTGGTGTAATCATACAAGCACAACTTATGTTTCTAGACACAACGGATAAAAAAGACATTACTCTCCATATTGATTCACCAGGAGGGTCAGTCAAAGCAGGTTTAGGTATCGTGGATGTTATGGAATACATTAAATGTGACATAGCAACAGTAAATACAGGGATGGCGGCCTCTATGGGGTCTGTATTATTAGCCGCGGGGACAAAAGGTAAAAGGTCCTCCCTTAGATTTAGTAGAACAATGCTACACCAATCAAGTGGAGGAGCTGTCGGTAATATACAAGATGCAAGAATATCAATGGACGAATGGGAAAAAACAAATAAACTACTCTTCGAATTATTAGGTAGATATTGTAAAAAAACCGCTAAGAGAGTGGAGAAAGACGCAGCAAGAGATTTATGGTTGGGGTCACAAGAAGCACTTGACTATGGAATAATAGATGAAATAATAAAAAGTAAAAAATAAAATAAAATGAAAGGAAAAATTTTAACAAAACACGGAAATATGATATTGGAGTTCTTTGAAAAGGACGCACCAAACACAGTAAATAATTTTGCAAAACTTGCATTACAGGGGTATTATGATGGATTAAAATTTCATAGAGTACTCCCAGGATTTGTTATTCAAGGAGGATGTCCACAAGGAACTGGTGTGGGAGGACCTGGTTATGAAATTAACTGTGAGCTAGAAGGTGATAACCAATATCATGATAAAGGAGTATTATCGATGGCACATGCTGGACCTAATACTGGAGGTTCGCAGTTCTTTCTTGTACAAGAGAGAAACACTACACAACATTTAGATCGTAAACACACATGCTTTGGGAAGATTACTGAAGGTATTGATATATTAGATAAAATACAAAAGGATGATGAATTTAGTGTTCAAATGGAAGGGATAGAAAATCCAGATGATATAATGGTAGAAAGTCGAATGAAATCAGGAACGTTTTAATTTGGTAGTTAGAGAATAAAGTATTATATTTGTAGTATGAAAAAAGACAAAAATTTACATAAGATATTATTAGTAGACTGGTATGAAGCAATAGACTTCCTACCAATAGGTTACAAATTAAAAGATTATATTAGAACTAAGGATATATCTGAGAAGTGTGCAAAACTATTAGGAATTACAGACCGAGAGGTATACCTTGCAAAGGAAGAAGTTTTTATGAGAAAAGAACAAGATCCATTACGAGTAGAATATGATAAAATGACATGGGCGATAGCATGGTAAAAGAATATACATGTGATAAGTGTGAGACTAAGATGTCCATCTTTGAAGTAGGATACCTTGGTTCTCCATTAGGTAAAAAAGATAGAAAAAAATGTAATCCTTTTATGAGTTTAGATTGTTTATGTCATGAATGTTATACAGAGAGGTTAGATAAACTTGGTAAGAATCCCAACAACATTGATTATGAAAGAAACTAAGATTATTAATTTTTTTGGAGGACCTGGGATAGGGAAATCAACTCAAGCAGCAGGACTCTATTCATTAATGAAGAAAAATGATATGAGTGTGGAATTAACTTATGAGTTCCCAAAGATATTAGCTTGGGATGAGAATCATTCGGCGATTAAAGATCAACTCTATATAACAGCCAACCAACATCGTAATATATCTCGACTATATGGGAAGGTAGAATATATTATAGTAGACAGTCCTATTTTATTTGGGATGGTTTATAAAGATAAGTACGGAGATGACTACCCACAGGGTTTATATGGTGACACTTTTGATACATTCTTATTAGATTTGTTCCAGAAGTATGATAACATTAACATACTTTTGAGAAGAAGAGAAGAGGAGTATGATAAGACTGGAAGATTCCAAGACCTAAAAGAATCAAGAGAGATAGATGGGATGTTGAGGTCATTATTAGAAGACAATGAAATACCCTATCGTGAGTTTGAAGTTAATAAAAACAGTGCAACAACAATATATAAAACATTATTCGAAGACATGGAAGAAAAAAAATGGGATGGAGGTACGATAGTAAGAATTTACCCTTGTAAAGAATGTAGTAACACCGAAGGAATACAAATACCTGATCACCCAAGCTTAGCAGAATGTAAAGTATGTCAACATCTATGCGATATAAAGGAAGAAAAATAATTCATTAATTAAATAAAAAATAAATAAAATGGGAGTAAAAAAGAGAAAATTAGGTTCAAAGAATCCAAAATACATAGTGGAGGTAAACGACAATTCACCAGTAGTTAAAGAAAGAAAGTTAATGTGTAACGTTCCCGTTAGAGATACCAACGGTAATATTATTAAAGGCACTACAATACCAGTATATGGAGTTTGGTATGAGGACTAAAGAATTTCTAAACAATAAATGGACCAAGTTACTATTCAGCATCTCAATCATGTTGTCTGCGTTACCATCTATCTATCAGGATTTTACCTATGGACATAGTGGAGAGTGGACACATTATGGGATGATGTTGGTAGGGTTACTTTATTTTATAGAATCATTATTATGGACATTAGACATATGGAAGACATAGAAAAAAAATTAAGTCAGTTTGAGGAGGATATCTTTAACGATAAGGATATAGAGGTAAAAGAGTTTTATAAACTCAAGAAGCAATTATTACGTCATGGTAGTAAGAAATTGATAGATTTACATGTCATATTAGAAACAATGTTAGATAAACAACATAATGAACTCATGAACAGGAGATTAAATCTCTTAACAATATGGTCTACAATCTTTCTACCTCTTTCGTTCTATACTGGATTATGGGGGATGAATTTTGATGACGTTCCTTTAATTACAGACGATAATGGATTTTGGGTATTCATGGGATTAACGATATTGACTATTGGAGGAATGTGGGTATATTTTAAGAAAAATAAATGGTTATGATGAGAAAGTTGTGGACAATATGGAAATATGCGGTGGGAAGTTTTAGTGATGAAAATACAAAGGAACATGATAATACAGTGGCGATAATAAGAACAGCTATTGTAGTAGTAAATGTTCTTACTTGCTTAATAATAGTAGCTAACATAATACATAATTGGTAAATGTATCACATAAACACCATATTAGTTAAGGATTCTGACATCGGTCAGCACGGAAATTTATTCGGTGGTAGGTTATTATACATTTTAGATGAAGCGGCGGCATCATTCGCAATGCAGGTTTGTGATACGCCTAGTGTTGTTACCGTCTCAATGGATAAATGTGAATTTAAGTTACCAGCAAGGAAAGGTAGTTTGGTTAAAATATTTGGAGAGGTAGATGTTATTGGAACTACGAGTATTACATTAAGAATGGAAGCTAGAAAACACAATGTGTACACGGGAAATCAAAAGGTAATCCTAAAAACAAAGATTACATTTGTTAGAGTAGATGACGATGGTCAACCAATCCCAATTGCTGAACGGGTACATAAGAAATATGAAGAAATAAACAATAAAAAATAAAGATATGACAACAATAACCATGGTGGTAATATTTGGAATGGGAGTGGCAGTAGGTATGTATATATCCAGTCAAATAGATGACCACATAGATAAGAACAGTAAATAATGAAGAATAAAAGACAATACAGAGATAGTGCAATGTTTGTACTCATAGGATATGTGGGCATAATCCTGGTAGTGTTAACAATGGTTTTAGGCATATGGGGATAGTAATATTTATATTTGTAATAGTATTCGTAATAGTCCTAGGTAGATACGCTATCCATGAAGGACAAAGAGTAGAAAGTAATAAGAAATTCCTGAGAAATATGGAAAACTTTGATAAAAAGAAAAGATAAGATGGGAATAAATCACGTAATAGAACAGATAATGGGAATAAGTTGGGCGGTAGCATGTGTAGGTATTGCATTGTACTCAATGACTCAGTACATAATAGAAAAAAATAAAAAATTATAAAAAATGGAATTAATAGTAGGAATAATAGTAGGGATAATCATAGGAGCAGGAAGCTCTATAGTGATAAGTCAAAGAATATGTAAGAAAAGAAAATGTAAATCAAACGAATGGGTTAATTGGAGACCAGTAGATGAAAGAATGGAGACTAAAGAGGATAGGAAACCTCGTGCCACTCATAATAAAATAGCTGATGACGTAACACATACGGACAAACCAAAGACCAAAAGAAACCCAAGAAAGAATAATGGGAAGAGAAAGTATTACAAAAACAAGAAGAAAAAAGTTACCCCTTCAGCTTAAAAAAAACTAAAATAATTATAGTATATGGGACATACACTTCAAGAACGAATGGACATCATGTTAGAACGAATGGATAAACACTACGGACCTAACAGGATTAAAAGGATGACTAAAGAGGATATTGATAAGATGTCACTTCTCTTTGGTGTTACTAGAGAAGAAAGAGAAGAGTCCCATCAAATAATACAAGAAACATTAAATAAAATATGAAAAAACAATATAAAGTAATGAGAAATATAATATCCGAAGAACTTGCAGAATTCCTTGGACTATACTTCTTAAATTTACAAAATTTCTCTAAAGGTTATTTAACGGATCCCCAAACAATGAATACCCCTTCTTACGATAGTGAGGCAATTACTGAAACATTATTAGTAATGATTCTAAAACGTTTAGAAGAGGAATCCGGATTAGAATTACACCCAACGTATTCATATCTAAGAGTTTATAAAAAAGGTGATGAGTTACCCTTTCATACAGATAGACCAGCATGTGAGATATCATGTACCATAAATCTAAAACAATCACATCCATGGCCAATACATATGGATGGAGAGGAATTGATATTACATCCTGGTGATGGTTGTATTTATAAAGGTATGGAAGTTAATCATGGTAGGTATGAGTTTGAAGGAGATTATTGTGTTCAAGTCTTTTGTCATTATGTTAATGAACATTTAGATCATATAGATGACAAAGTTGCAAAACCTGGTAAGCCTAGGTTCATATCTAATTTAGGATAAAGAAAATATTATGAAAAAAAGAAATCTAAGTACCGAGGAAAAAATAAATAAATTAAAGGAAAGAAGAGAATTTCTAGTTAATGAGTTAGCCGCAGCTGATAGATTAGATGGTTGGCACTTAAAGGGACTTACTCAGGAACTAAAAACAATACGAAAGAAACTGAGTGTTATCGAGGAAGGAGAAAAAGATTCCTTGTAAGTAAACGGATTATCTCCTATCTATCCCAACCATACCCTTGTTTCCCTCTTGACTCATGTTTTCTAACTTTTAATATCTTACGAGTTGGTTTCTTCCAGTAATTCTTTTTCTTCAGAAAAGTCTTACCTCCATCTTCTTTTGTTTTAGAATTGTCACACATAGCATGACAACAACCATTTAGACACTCATAATTCCCACAATCATCATCATGATGTTCAGCACAACTATCACCATCATTACAGGCATGATCTGGACAATCTGGATTAAGACCTACTTCTTCTATCATTATTCTTTTGATTAAGTTAGTTAAATCTGATTCTTTTATATGTTTTATTGATAAAGGAGGACTAGTTGGTAAAGGTTTGTTACAAGACATTGTAGACATAGTCTGAGGGTTGAAACAAATCTTCTTTGTAACTGTCTGTCCATTGTCACAGTCGAGAACAACTTCAAAAACTACCATTGGTACATAATTAGTTTGTTGAGTATTTGTTACTATTGGTAAATGCATACCACCAGCTGTATTAAAACTAGCATCACAAGTATCTACAGAGAAAACAAGAGTGCCAGGTTGCGGATAATTTCTCGTAAGAGTCAAAACACCAGTCCCACATATAACATATTCCATTCTAACTCTATCAGTTCCATCAGGGTATGTGCCATCAGCTACTATTGAAAATTGAAGATTGCAAGAAGCGGCGGTACAATTCTTATTACCACCACTACAGTCTTGTGTTGGTTTATCACCTTTAGTCTTTTGTTCTTCTATAATTCTTTTAACTAACCTAGTTAAATGAGATTCTTTTAGTTTAATCCTTCTTTTCATAATCAATTCTTTATTATAAATACCCTTAAATAGAATAAAGGATATATGTAAACACATATAGTTTATTACATTATCACTATATTATACTTAATTAGATATAAAAGGGGCTGGGGTAGAGATACCGAAGGTTCGAGGCGCACAAGAGATAGGTGAGCCGAATAAGATTACCAATCGGTTCACAGTAAGGAAGGGAGGATGAGTACCTTCTGGTTCGGGGTGCACAAGAGATAACTTTAAGTTCTAAGTCTTACAACTCCTCTCCCATTTTATACCCTTCACTTCGTTCAGGTAATGGTCGTGAAATTATAAGACTTAGACCCTTCTTAGCTGATAGTAAGAATGAAACAACAGGTGATTGTGTTAATACATTCAAAGGTCTAAGAGAAACTAGTTCAGGTTAGACCTTTATATTAGAGAAAACGTGCATATTTATAATAAAAACAGTTATTATGAATGAAGAAGAAAAAGGAAGACAATATCACAGTTTAATGAACCACTACGTCGGTTTAGAAAATGCCTTAAATGATATACCTAAACTAAGTTTAGAAGAACAAATGAAACAAGTAGACGTAACTAATAAAATGATGTATACTGAGTCAAACCTAAAAAGGGTTAACGAAATTAGAATGAAAATGGTTAAGACAAGAGAGGAAGCGACTAGATTACATATATAAACTAACACAAAACAATGGGACGTATAAAGATTACAAAGGCACAAATGGCCAGACTGGTAGAGAATAAAACTGACCACTTAATAGAAATCGCTGCGGTAAAAGGACAATTAGATAAGAAAGGTAGAAAGAAAGATAGTCTCGGTTCTGAAGATACGAAATCTCAATCAAAACCTAGGTTCGATAAGAAAGGCCCAGTAAGAGGAGGATCAAACCCAGAAGGTAAAAGGGGTAGACCAACCACAAAACCAGCCATTGCTCCAACACTTACAACTGCTCAACCACAAACAAGTACTCCAGAAGCCTGGAGAGTAGATGCGGGAGGTTGTTTACAATGTCCATCTCCCAACCCAAACTGTCCGTTTCCTACAGAACAAGCCTGTCAGAATAGTCTGAGTTCTGGTACTGGACCAACACAACAATCATATAAAATAGACGCGGGAGGATGTTTACCATGTCCACCAACAGCAACAGCGACCCAATGTCCTTATACGGATCCTAACTGTACAGTGATGGTTAGTGAAAATTATTTCTCAGCTAGGTCTGTATCTTTATTATATGAAGATGAATACGATGATGAGTATGGTGATATAGATACTTTCGAAGATGATTATGATTACACTCCAGATTCAGAAACTCCTATAGATTTACTAGAAAAATCAATAAGAAGAAACTTAAAAGAAATTGCAGAACCTTGTGATGAATTTTTAGGGAGTCATGGACCCAGCCAAGCATGGGAGGATTGTATGGATGCCCAAGAACCTAATCCTAACTCAGTGATAAACACTAAAAAAACATATAAACAATCTAAGAGAAAGAATAAAACCGCAGGTGTTAATAGAGAACTAACTAGTGAATCACAATACTGGAAGAAACCAACTATATATGGTAGTATAGATAGAAGACAATCTAAAAGACTAGATGAACAATGGAGTGGTATAGTAGGTGAACCATGTTGTCCTGTACATCCTAAACCAAATACAGCTGGATGGTTTGCGATGAACCACTATGATAATCAAGGTAATCCTTGTGTAGGTGGTTGTGGTGATATGAAAGAACCTATGGGAATAGACCATATGGAAGAAGAACATAGAAAAGACCATGATGGTAATAGAATAAAGAGAAAGAACTATAAAGGTCAAAGAAACAACCATGATGATAAGAGTGGAGGAATGGTACATTACAAACCACATCCACACTGGTGTTGTGAATGGGATATTGTTACTGGTTGTTTTGCTAAAGGAGATGAAGTGGAAATGTCTGACGGAACCATGAAGGCTATCGACTTAATAGAAATAGGGGATGAAGTTAAAACAGGAAGAGATGGAGGAACAGGTATCGTAAGTGAAACCTTAGTTCATCCAGTAAACGATATAGTTCAAGTGGTTAACATAAATGGAATAACGGCAGAACCTTATCATCCTGTATTAGTAGATAATCTTGGTGAAGGTAGCAAATGGATACCTATTAAGGAGTTAGGAAACATATCTAACAAATTTATAGGTGACTGGTATAACCTAAGAATTGACTCAGGTAATAAACTTGCCGGAGTAGACCTAAATGCCCATTACATAATAGGAGATTTAATTGTTTCTGGTCTAGGTAATGATTGTCAAAGACTCCTTAAGGACTCTGATAAAAGAGAAAATCAATTAGTTAACGAAGTACGATAATCCATTGAGGGTTATACACTGAAACACCATTGATGTTGTATACATTTAGACACGCAAATAAAGAGACCCTTAGGGGTCTTTTTTTATGGGATGCGATCACCTATATGTTCACCACCATGAACGTTCATTAGACACTACCACATACAGTGTATGAGGGTTTATTTATATGTTAGTCAGTACTTTTCCCTATTTGTACCATAATTATTAATAAAGGTTTCCCTTACTATTCATTACTACGGAGTTCCTTTTACCACTCTCTCCCACATACTACCACTATCTACCACCACTATAATGTGGGTTTTCATCGGCAAAAACCGTGATTATTAGTGAGACACTATGAATGGATCTAGTTCCTAAACCTTGAAAGAAATGTCCACCTGCGTTGCCGCTCGTGAAAATTGTTTCATTATTGTCCCATTTTTTTTGACAAGTTGCTAACATTATCGTGGATTATGCCGTGAAAAACCCAGTAAATGGTTGATAACTAATGGTCCCGTAATTAGGCCACGTTAATTATTAGTTGTACCTTTAGGGTGCAGGTGGGTGGGTAGTGCGATGCCCGGAACTATTTCACTAGTAGGCACTCCTTCCCGCCCGCCCTACAAAGGTACGGAAAATCCCTGACATGGCCAAACTATTTACCTGACAATTTAGGCATTGTTAATAACTAATGGGAAAGTTATGAACATGTTAATTCTTTTGTCACATTGTCATGGATTAAATTAGGCCACGTCAAAAAGAAATCGTACCTTAGGGGTGGTAGGGCGGGCACCTAGGCCCGTGTCCTAACAACGCTACTGGCCACGCCCCGTCCCTTACCCCCCGACCTTTCACTACATACCCCCCTGGGGGTGGGTGGGGTGGTCCCCCTATGAACGAATGACTACCCCCTATGGGCCCCCCTCCCCCTGGGCTCCCCCCGTGTATCCCCTCTTACATAGTATATCATGCCGCCAGGAACAGGCGGCGACGCTGCAAACAAATTTTCTGCACATTTTTTAGTTAGAGGTTTGAGACATACATTTATTAGTTCCCTGTATAAGAATAGGGGGTGGGTGTTTTTTTGGTTTTACTAAAATTTTTTTTGCCAGAATTTTTAACTAAAGTTTTGAGTATTTATATTACATGAACCTAAAAAGAAAAATTAAAGAAGAGTTAAATAGACTAGAGGATATGGACTATCATAACACACCAGACATATCTAGAGATGAGATAATAGAAATACTTAATGAGATATATGAACTACAACTCGACAAAGCTCCAGCTATTGCACAAAGACGATTAGAAGAGTTATTCGAAAAGATAGGAATAGGGTTCTGGTCGTACCCCTCATCAACTAACTAGAATCTATTAATTATATCAATATGAAAATTACAATTACAGAAGAGCAGTTAAGAATATTAACAGAGCGTAACCTTACAAACAATAATCCTAACATAGGGATAGGAGGGACCATGGCACTGATAGGAGTTAGAACAGTCCCTACCGAAGAAGAGAATGAATTAGAGGAAGCAGGAATAATGGCGGAGAAGAAACAATTAGATGCAAAATGTCCTTCGGGATGTTATTGTTCGGCGGGTGAGTGTTGGAAGGTGGTGATTATTCCAAATGAACGTCCTGCTACCGTGAAGTGTGGTAAGAAATGTGTATCAAAAGTAGATGGTAAGACGGTAGGGGGATGTTCACACGATGGGGAATGTTCTAAAGGCCAAGAATGTATAGATGGTAAATGTGTAGGAGATCCAGGAAAGAAACAAATTCGAAGAAGTGATACAGACAGGTTAAGAAGAAGACCTTACTCCCCTAAAGCTCGATTCAGAGCTAGTTAAAACAACCCCATATAGTTATTGATTTGTTTTTAGAATTTTCTTAATTTTAATACATGAGAGAAATAGACCAGATGCTTAAACAATGGTTACCGGTGAATACCATTATAAGGGAACAATTTAGAAACATAATAATTAAACACATACAACTAAAGATGGATGAATCATTTAACGACGCCAGAAGGATTTATGAGAGGGACCCTGACTCTGGAGAAATACGTTCAAGGGAACCAATGGACTATGGAACTGAACAGATGGTAAATCCAGCTGTTAACTCTGTTCCTATTATTAATAATAATTCTATTCTAGATGATGGGGTATGTGAGGGAGAATATGTTCGTACTACTCATCCTACACAAGAAGAGATTATTAACTTCAATAAAAAGGAGAATACCCGTAAGGAGGTTGCGGAAGACGATACCTGTATTAAGACTATCTATTACTATATCGATTTACTGGAGAAACTAAAAGACTTCGATTACTGGAAGGAATGGAAACACAAATAAACTATGTCAGGAGCTAAGAAAAAGAAATCACTAAAAATTGCCACTCACAAACGTAAGAAACGTTCTAGGAAGAATAGGCACAAAAACAAATAATGAAAACAACAATACTAAAACTTCCTAGTTGGAACAGAATGATACGAATGGGTTTTGGGAAACGTGATAACCAATGGTTTGTAAGAATGGACCTATGGTATTACGGAATAAGAATTACTAAATAAACTATATTATGAAACAAACACTTTTAATAATCGCAGCTATCCTTATGGTTCTTGGGATTTACTCACTTTACAGAATGACACCAACGGAGATGGATGTAATCTTCAACGAGAATACACAGGAACTACTTAATATGGATACTTGTATCTACGATTTGGATTCTATTGAAGAATATGATCGTATGGTGATGGACAGTTTAGATAAAGAAGATATCGACTGGACCGGAACTACTCAGGGAGATTCTGTTAAATAATGAAATTACCTGAAGTTATAGACGACAACCTTATTATAATCATTGCCATGATTATTTTATTTATCATGGCGTTTACCTTAATCTTTTTTCGGGGTGTAGCGTAGCCCGGTTATCGCGCCACGTTTGGGACGTGGAGGCCGCAGGTTCGAATCCTGCTACCCCGACTAATTTACTAGAAATGTCCGCCGGAAACCGGACCCGGACTGTCGTCCGGACCTTCGGTCCCTTTTTTCCCCCGACCCCCTTTTCTTTTCCACTAAGTATTGTATTTATATTATATGAAAATCTTAAACGATTATTACTCTCAGTGGAAAGACGCGACATTACTTAATGAACAACAAGTTCCCGGTGGTGTTGGTAACACTGGAAATCTTTATCAAATCTGTGGGATAACACCAGGACCTAATGGCGGTGTAATACCTTCTACCGTTACTTCTCTACCATATGGTTCTGTAGTTCAGTTAGGTTACGGAGCAAATGGTTTCTACATACCAGCTCCAAACTATTGGGTTCCGGAAAGATGTAACGACCAATTATGTTCCGTGGCGAATGGGGATTTGGGGGCAGAATTTGAATTTACAAGAGAACCGAATCACCCATCACATGGTACCATACATGTTAAACTTATATCTATAGGGGCGTCTACTCCAACGGTAACTAATGTTTGTAACTATGGTCAATTCCCACCTCAGACAGGATCGTATAATTGTCCTCATTATTATTCTAACTTTGTAACTGGTAATTGTTTACCAGATCCAGCTTATGGATGTACGGACCCTAACGCAACAAATTACGACCCTGCCGCTATCGTAGATGACGGAAGTTGTTCAATATCGATACCTGGTTGTACCGACCCCGCAGCTAACAATTATGATCCAACCGCAACCACAGATGATGGGAGTTGTACTTTTACAGATAATTGTCATACGGGTTTATATTTTGAATCTTGTGACAATCCAAATAATCTTCCCGGTTGGAACCCAGGTAGTATAGGTCTAATTGGTCAAACATGGTTAGGAAATCCTGGAGTAGATCCTTGTTTAGATTGTAATGGTGGGATGTGTAGTAGTTTCATGTTAGGTATGCCTTTTGCTCTTGATTCCATAGCTAACTCACTTCCTGGTGTAATAGGAAAATTGGATTCGTGGGTTAATCCTACTTATGGTCCTGCAGATTCAGCAGTACCAACCTCATGTCCTCCTATTGCAGGTTGTACTAATCCTATAGCTATAAATTACAACCCTCTAGCGGTTATTGATGACGGAAGTTGTTTAATATATGGATGTACAGACCCACAAGCCAATAATTACGATGTTAACGCCACAGTAGATGATGGTTCATGTACTTTTGATGTTCTTGGGTGTATGGATCCAAGTGCTACAAATTACGACCCATTAGTTACTATAGATGACGGTACTTGTTATTGGGAAGGTTGTACAGATCCTACAGCGGTTAACTACTTAGATAATTGTGCTGGTAACTCAGTACCAAACGCTAACGTAGATGATGGATGTTGTGATTTCTTAGGTTGTACTGACCCAGCAGCTACGAACTATGACCCTAATGCGACAATAGACGATGGGTCATGTGTTTTTCCTCTTGTGGGATGTACTGATCCAAGTGCTACAAATTTTAATCCTCTTGCGGTTAATGATGATGGTTCTTGTTATTGGGAAGGATGTACAGACTCTACGGCAACAAATTATTTATTTAATTGTGCTGGTGTTTCAATTCCAAACGCCGATACTGATGATGGTTGTTGTACTTACCCAGTTCCTGGGTGTACAGATCCTTTAGCGACAAATTATAACTCCTTAGCAACGGTAGATGATGGTTCTTGTATTTATCCAATTCCTGGATGTACAGATCCTTTAGCTGTTAATTACGACCCACTTGCAACTATTGATGACGGTTCTTGTGATTATCTTGGGTGTACTGACCCACTAGCAACAAATTATAACCCAAATGCCACCATAGATGACGGTTCTTGTATTTATCCAATTCCTGGTTGTACGGATCCTATAGCTATTAATTACGACCCGACTGCAACTGTTGATGATGGTTCATGTTTATATGATGGTTGTATGGATACAAACGCTACTAATTATGACCCTAATGCTAACGCAGACTGTTTAGGTGTTGCAGGTGGTACAGATACTAGTTGTTGTACTTACCCAGTTCCTGGTTGTCCAGACCCCACTGTTGTAGGGCCAGTTACTACATTATGTACTCCGTGTGAACTCTACGATTCTTCAGCTATTGGTTGTCCAGATAATAATGGATTAGCAATACCTGGTGACAGTAGTTGTTGTTGTATTCTTGGTTGTACAGACCCTATAGCCACAAATTACGACCCCCTTGCTTGTATTGATGACGGTTCTTGTCAAATACCTCCACCCTTAGACTGTTCGTGTTGTGATATTGCACAACCCGGTAATATAAGTCTACCAACGGGTGTTATGATTCCTCCTGGGTCTCCCCTATATAGTCAAGGGTGTACAGCTTTGAACGGGGCAAATTATTCAAATTGTGACACAACACAAGTATTTGACCCAACTGATTGTGAACCAGACTGTACCACTTTTGATTTTTCAAATGCTACCAATCAACCCAACTCTTTAGGTTCTGACTATACTATGATAATCACGTCATATAATGATGGATTATTAAATGGTCAACAGTATGGGATAATGGACGGAAATAGTCCATTTTGTTGGGAACATTGTGGACTCAACAATGGAAACCATTGGGCTTGTGATTGTTGTGGGGACATATATAATTGCGACCAAGATTGGTATTGGCCAAAACCTTATGGATGTTGGACTTGTGATGCACTACAAGGGAGTACATGCTCTCAACAAACACAAAATTGGATGTCAAATAATATGTCTAATAATTATTATAATGACCAAAATGATTGTGTAGCTGCGGCACCAACTGATTGTTCACCAACACCTGATTGTAATAACACTCCGAACTTTTGTTCGGAAACACCATCTTTAACTCCAGGAGGTGCATGTTGGATTTGTCATCATGGTCACGTTTGTTTACCGGTTTATGATTATTTAGAATATGGTTCAGGACCTCCAGGGTCAACTGGAACTTATACATTCATGATGAATTGGTTAATACCACAAAATACAATACCAGTAACTTATAAAACTGGTCAAGGTAGTGATTTATTCTGTAACCAACAAGATTGTATGGCAAATTCTGTGTGTGATACTTGGGAGGTTTGGTCTCATATACAACCAGGTTGTGACCCACCTCAAGGAGGTTGTCCTCCGGGAGAAGTTTGGTGGCCATATCCTAAATGTGAATGTGGATTACCAAAGAAAATTGACCCTGTGGATCACTTAATAGATAAAGAAAAGGAAATGAAGGACATTAAAAAAATTGATGTTGATGTTGAGGATATTGAAGATGTTGAAGATTCGTTAAAAGAAGAATTCACAAGAATGAATACTATTTGGGATTACCGATTGTAATAATGAATAGATTCTTATTATACCTACTAATATTTATCCATTTTAAGGTTATAATGTTATTATGTATTATCCCATTTTATCTTATGTTTAATGAACCTTTCTGGATTTGGTTACCCGTTAATATATGGATTATGCATCTTATGTTTTCTCCTGTATTAGTTTGTCCAGCGACCGTGTGGGAAAACAGATTAAGGCGTAGTCTTGGGATGGTAGAGATTAAGTCCTTCTTCCTACATTACTTCATTATACCAATTAAAAAACTTTTAAGGAGGTAATTCCTATTCTGTGGATACCCTTTTTCCTTAATTGTTTGTATTTATATTATAATAAATAAACAAAAAGACAAAATTAACTAGTTATGCCAGAACAATATAAAAGTAATGTACAAAAATTAAACGAATCAAGACGAAAGTATAAACAAATTTTAAGTGAAGCAGGATTTCCTGGTTTGTGTTGTGATGGTGGACCAGTTTGTGTATCAGTTACCTTCAATAGTGCTAGTGACGATTGTAGCATCTACCAGCTGGATCCCTGTGGTCATCCAGATTGTATGGTTGACCCGGTAGGACCAATAGACCCTATTAGAATTGATAATACTCTTGTCGTTTCTAATACAACAATGATAAACTGCCAATGTTGCCAGGATGGTTACCCTGTATCTATGGGACAACAAGTATCAGCTACCCCTGGATGTAGTGTACTTAATGGTGGAAGTTATTCAAACTGTCAAGATAGTACTGATCATACGCCATTATCATGTGATAGTACTACGGGACCTTGTGATTGGCCAACTATGTCTGGTCCTTGTGCAATAGATGCAGATTTAGTAAATCAGTTTGTTAGTGGTAACCCTAGTCAATTTTTAAGTAATATAGAAACTTGGTACAATAACCCCCCAAATCCTCAAAACTTCCCAGGCAATAGAGGTTGTCATTTCCTTGGAGTTGTGAAACAAAAACATTTAGACCATTTATCAACTGGGATAGCAATTAATGGAAACCACCCTAATGGAATACAAATGGGTCCTGCGTGGATAGCACAAAAACAAGCTAAAGTTACTTATTTGACTTGTCTTTTGGCAGAACTTAACGCTCAAGGATGTTGTAGTGGAATAACCCCACCTGATGGACCAGTGGATGGTGAAATTATGGGGATGGTACAAAACCCAGATGGTGGAACTAGAGGGGAGGACAGAAAAGGAATGAAAATATAAACCATGAAAAAACCTATAAAATTAAAAGAATCAGATTTAACTAAAATAGTTAAAAGAATAATATCAGAACAAATTTCAGTACCGGGACATTCGGATGCAGTGGTGACAGCATGTGGACCAAACGCTGGTTTCACAGGAACTGCTACTTTGAATAGTAGTAATAGAGTTTTACAATGTAATGGTGCTGTCTGTACTAATAATGATCTAGGAAATGAATTTTCATTTACAACCGCAAATGGAAACTATACAGCAATATTGGACAGTTTTTCAAACCCAGTAACTTGTACCTTCCATGCAACAAATTGTGTATTTGTTGATTTTATTGATTCAACTGATTGTGGATCAGCAACGGCTTGTCCTACCTGTATTGATATAGACTATTGTGATTGCGCTGATTGGGATGGAACAACATGTACAGGAGTAACAACAGGAACTATATTAAAACCAACTTATTTTAATACAACAGTTGTTCCTCAAGTAGGAGACGTTTACAAATCAGGTAATAGCCCAGATAGATATATTATGACTGCTACTCCAAATACGGACCCTAATAACATGGGAACTAATTGTGTCCAATCAATTGGAGTTACTTGTCCAGCTACTACATCAAACGATTGTTCAAATCAATTAGACATAGGATGTTGGGTATGTAAAGACCCGATAAATTTCCCAGGGTGTCAAGAAATAATAGACATTAACCAAGTAAATATGGCAACCGGTTACGGACTTCAAGGTTTTAACAGTCAACAAGATTGTGTAACATCAACTCCATGTGGACAGGGAGGAGCCCCAAGTGTAAACGGACCAAAAAAACCAAAAAAACCAATAAAATTAAAAGAATCAGATTTAACTAATATAGTTAAAAAAATAATTTCAGAACAATTTGGAGCATGTTCGCCATTCACGATGCCACCTATGGGAGGTTGTCCTCAGGGAGAGACATGGCAAGGATATCCAGTTTGTGAATGTGAACCTACACCCCCACAAGAATGGTGTTGTATGGGATCAGGATTGTCTAATCCATGGAATCAAACGGCAAATTGTCAACAAATGAATGTTGGACAATGTAATCCGAATAGTCAATTTGTAAATGCAGGACCATTCCCTACTTATCAAGATTGTAATGACGATTGTGGAAACAGTCAAGGGGGAACTCCATGTACCCTATTTACACCTCCAGGAGCATGCCCTCAGGGAGAGATATGGCAAGGATATCCAAATTGTGAGTGTATTACAGCACCACCACCACCGGCACAAACTAAGAAAGTTTGGTTTGAGCCTTGTAAATGGAATTACAATCCAGTTACGGTAGATAGAACTAAGAAAATGACCATCGATGGTCAAACACCTGTAGTAGGGGATATATTTGAGATTGATTTGGGACCACAAGACGGTTTTTGGAATCAATCAATGGTCGGAGCTTTTGTGCCAATGAGAGTTGTCCACGTAGCTCAACCTACATTATTTCCTTTTTTACCGATTCTTGATTTTGATTCCTCACATTGTAAATCACTACCTCCACATGAACCAATTGGTATAAGTCATGCAAAAGTAGCTAAAGGAGGGGATAAAGGCGGTTGGATAGATAAGACTGAAAAGGAGGCTCCAGGAGAAGAAAGGCAAGAACCTATTAAATTAAAAGAATCAGATTTAACTAAAATAGTTAAACGATTAATACATGAACAAACCAACCCATTTTCAGGAGGAGGTTCAGGACCTAATTGGGACGCAGCTCAAGCTGCTTGGACCAACTGGAATAGTGAAACTCAAGGAGGAGCACCTCAAGCAGATGCGACATTCTTATCTAACATGGCAGGAAAAGGATGTGGTTTCTATGAGAAACGTTTGAAGGCACAAGTAAATTCTTTCGTTAGTCAATTCGGAGGTTCTTTTGGATCCGGGGCGAATCAAACAAATACTAGTGGTGGTATGAACCCAGCTTGGCAGAGTCAAAAATACGCTAGAATAATGTGGTTATCTGATAAAGTACAAGATTGTAACTCCACATCATCTAATGTTTCACAATGTATTATTGATTTTATAGATAATCCAGCTAATGATGGACCTCTTGATTCGGCTATGTGTGCTAATGGAAATCAAGCAATAAACCCAACTAATAAAGAAAATACGAAATTTAGACACCGATCAATAGCAGACTGTGGTATGTTAGATAATAAATTAGTTGCTTTAACCGATATAATCGCCACGTCAACTGGATGTATGCAGATAAGGAAACAAGCAAAATATGACTGGTTAACAAGCCTAAAGAATAGTTGTTGTTAATATGAATTTAAGAGAGAATATCAAAAAACATGTTAGACAAGAACTAAAACTAAATGAAGCTGACGAATTCCAAAAAAGACAGGATGCTCTAACACCTGGTAAAAACCCTGAGGCTTTTTATGGTGATGCTTTCAGAACGATGAGAGATAAAATAGATAGTAATGAGTTTGAACTAGGTAGTATGGAAGACGATATGGAAAGTATTCATGATTTAGATCAAAATGAAAGTCTAAATACGATTCTTGATCGTCTTGATTATGTTGAGGAATTAAACGCAGACATGTTAGATTTCTTACATAACCTTGTTGATGTGTTAAAAGATGAGGATAAATATAAAGATATGGCTAGAGAATTTACTGTACTATTAAATAGAGGGGGGAGACGTAAATTTTACCAACAAAGCACCAATAGATTATAAAGTTATGGCTCGAGAATTACATAATCTTGATGACATTAGAAAGAGAACAAATTTTGGAGGTAATAGAACTATAATACAAGAGATACTAAGGAAGTGGGAACTAAGAAACCCTACGACGTATAGTGAGAGCACAACAAAAATAAACGAAATAAAAACCAGCTTCTCAATTAAAGTTGAGGAGTAATAACAACTAGAAATCAAAAATATTTATTGAAATGAAAAATTTACTAAAAAGAATGATATTTATTTACAAGAATACTCACTGTGATATATGTAATGAGGACCCTTGTACGTGTAATATGTTATAAAAAAAATAGACAATGAAAAAATATAAAAGTAATATACAAAGATTAAACGAGTCTCGAAAAACTTATAGGTCAATTCTTTCCGAAAGAGTAACTGATGGGGTTGATGGGTTGGATAGAATAAAATCTATGCAAGATACAGACATGGAGGAATTGGGCACAAAAAAACCAAGACCAGCAAAACCTGTAATTCCACCAAATCCTCCAACAACCTATAATGAAATAACACTTGTACCATGTCCTAATAACACCGCTAGTGGTGGTATTAGTACAATCATATATTCTAGTATGTCTATAGGGGGTAATACACCTACTGTAGGAATGGTAGCAAATTTAGATAATAATGTTTTATCTACTATGACAGGTAATTGGGAAGTTACATCGGTAAATCAAACTTCACAAACTTGTACTCATGCATCCAATGTTGGTGGAATATGTAATTTTGACGTAGGTTCTTGTGGTGGTAACACAACATGTGATTTCCCAACAATTTCAACAACTTGTGCACAAACAGCAGATTTAACAAATCAATTTGTTAACTCACCTAGTCAATTCTTAAGTAATATGGATACTTGGTACGCAAACCCTCCAGGAGCTAATGATGGTTGTCATTTCCTAGAAGTAGTAAGACAAAAACATTTAGGTCACTTATCAACTGGAATAGCAATTAACGGTAATAATCCTAATGGAATACAAATGGGACCTGCTTGGATAGCACAAAAAACATCTAAAGTTGCTTATTTGGCTTGTGTTTTAGCTGATCTTACCACTCAAGGATGTTGTAGTGGTGGTAGTGGTAGTGGTTCTATGCAATCTATACCAAAACCGTATAAACCAAAAAAAAAAGCATAAAGACGATTAAACCTTGGGAGAATACTGGTACACACGGTGGTCCACAGGAATGGGAAGACTCAGATAATGATTTGGATGACCATGGTGTTGTAAGTGGTTGTATGGATCCTGGAGCAGACAATTATAACGCGGCGGCTAATAATGATGACGGTAGTTGTATTACAACACCACCAAATCCACACGATAATTTTGACGCTCTAGAGGAAAACAGAATAACTAAAATAGTTAAAAGAGTAATATCTGAACAATTAAATAACAGAATAAACAATAAAATAAAATTTTAATATATTTTAATATATTTATAATAAAAACAAATTAATACTATGGCAAAAAAAATTTCACTTTCAGAATCCGATTTAACTAATTTAATCGAAAAAGTAATAAAAGAACAAGCGGCTAGATCAGGTGGATTTGGTTATGGTTTCGTACAAGAAGATACAGAAGGCGAAGAAACTTATAACTATGGTGCAGATGAAGGAGCTGACCATAAAGAAGAAATGGGTTTAGAGCATGATATGGCTATGGCACCTGCTGATAGAATCGCTGAAATAGAAAAACATTTAGACGCTCTTAAAAAAGATATGTCTTATGACAGTGGTCACGAAGATAGAGGGGAGGCTGGAACTGATTTCATGGAGTCTAGAATCAGAAGAAGAGTAATGGAGTCTAAAAGAAGAAGACCTATTTCTAGAAGAAGACCTAGTTCTAGAAGATAATATATCTTTTTTTATAACAAACTTAAATAAGAAGGTTTAGTTACCTTCTTATTTTTATGCCCGGATTTCTTGAAAACGTTTATCAAACATGTTTTTTTCTATTGGACTTAGTCCCTCATGCCAGTCTTGAAAATCACCACCTTTTATTGTCATATATTTTTCCCACACACGATTTTTAATTTCTTCCATAATTTTTTTATTAAATTTAAGTAATATATGTTATTAAGACAATGTTTATATTTATAGTATATGAAAAAATTTATCACACTAAATGAAGAGGTAACTAGAGTAAAAACTTTAATGGGTCTTTTTGAAGAGGAGGTTATTTCAGTATCAAGAGATACGGAGGAACGTTTAGTGGAATTATTTAGACGGATAGCACCCAAATACGCCAGATACCTTACAATTCTTAATTTTTTTGACCCTTATAGTTTAGGTACAATCTCAGAAGTTATTTTAACAAAATTATTACGAGATGAAGGAGTTGATGCCGAAAATGTTGGTGGTAGTCAGGGAGTCACTGATATAAAATTAGGTGATTCTAACATAAGTCTTAAAACAACTAAAGCTGGCTCCACGATAAATTTAGGTTCTGATGTTGCAAATGTCAGTGGACAAGATATTAGAGATGTTGCTGATTTTATGAATTCGTCCGACTTTGAACAATTATTTATAGATGGAGGGTTAACTTTGGGGGAGATACTGAGTACTAGATTACAATCGCAGGGGTCAGACCAAGAAAAAATGGATAAGACCATGGATGGGTTAGAAAAAAGAATTGAGTCTATTATAAATAAAATTTCTGGAGAAAATAATGATGAAGAATTCGTTTGGGTTGAAAAAGTTTATGATGATGATTATTTAGCAAAAATCATAATTCACGTTTCTAGTTATGATAGAGATAAAGTAAGAGAACAATTTTATAGTATGTTCCCTTATGCAACAGGAAAATCGTGGGGATTAGAAGACGAGACTGGAACCAAGATGGTACAAGCCGATTCCACAGGTAAAAAATTAAATATAAAACCAGCGTTTATTTATAAAACGATTACTGAAGACAAAAGTATACCTATTGATATTCCAGTTAAAGATATGAAAATTGACGATCCGAAAGATTTTATAAGTGAAAAAATGTTTGAAGCTTTAGACGCGATGTATAGGGAATTATTTAATTAAACCAAGACCTAAAAAAGGCAACCAAGAACCACACCATACCAAAAGGCCACAGTATTACACACATCAGTCTTTGGGTGTTATTCCAAATAACTTCCTGGGTAAAATTGGGAAACTGTTTCTTCTCAAGAAGGATTATTAGGATATCTATTAAGAAGGTAAAAACTACCCCGATAAAAAAATAAGTTAATATATTGTTAGACATATGTTAAATGTATGAATATTATTATAAACCAACAACCCCTTTAGTGAATTTTAACTCTTTTGTCTCAACTCTATTAATCTCATAAACTTCTGTATCCCCCCAGTCATCGGTTTCCTCCATTTCACGATCAGTTTCCCAAGTATGCGGATTGTCCATCAACATTTTACTAGCGTCATCTTCACTTTCAGCTCCAAGAGGAAGTCCCCACATATTTCCGTATTCGGCCATTGGTTGTTTATAAGCTGCGTCCACTTCATACACTATAATAGGAGTTAAATCTAATGGGTCGTCTTTATCTGAAAAGTCTCTTAGGTATCCACCATTGTTAAAAAACGTTTTTACGGTCATCCAGGCAAATTCCCCCAAACCAAAATGCCTCACGTCACCACTTAACCATTTTGGTAAATCCTCAATTTCTTGCATGATTGTTCTAACATATTGAGTTCCCTGTCCAGAAAATTTATCATAACCCTGGGACTTTAATGTTGACATCCACGTTTCTAAGTTAGGTATTTTTTGTACACTTTTCATTAGAACCCTAATTCTATGATCCAATTCGTCTCCACCAGTTTCACGTTTTTTTCTTTGGTTGTCTAAAAAAGGAGTGTCATTAAAAGTATCAGCTTCTTCCCGTAATATTTTTTTGATTAAATGTTTCACTTTAATAAATATTTCTTTAACTGAACAAATTCTTTAGATCATCATTATAAATCTCTATTACTTCTTCATCATCTTCGTCTGGGTAATATACCTCATCAGGAGTCAATAATCCGTTATGGTTTTCAATTAATTCGAACATTGATGTATTTCCCGGATCCTCTCCATCTTTGGATGTTTGCCATAATATAGTTGATAATAAGTCGGTAACGTCATATATATTTGTTGGTTTTGGAGTAGCTCGAATTGAAGAAATTCCCGTATCAATCGGCTGCCCAATTAAACCCTCTAATGTATTATGAAAGGACTTTCGATAATCATTCTCCCAAACATGGTTATAAGAATCACTATAAACCCACTCAACTTCGTTTAGGATATCCGCTAACTTATCGGAACTGTCTAGTAAAACGAGAAAATTATATTTCCTATCTTCTAAATCTCGTTCTGGTTCTAAAAAACTATTAAGTCTAAATGGTGTTAGTAAAAAACTTCTTTCCCCAAGGTTATCCGATTCTATCCATGGGTCAAACTCTTCTCTAAAAGTATCTATTTCTTCATTCATATTATGTTTACCAACATATCTCACCAAACCAATGAAATTCTTTTCGGTCATATATCCCAATAAATCCTCAGTACTTAGACGATTGAAGTCATTTTCCATAGGCATTGCCTCATCATCAAACATTATTTCTGCTAAGTCTTGATGTTTTCTTTCAAAGAGTTGATATTCTTCTTTATCTTCAATTTCTAATAATATCCTATCACCTCTTCTTTTTAACTCCCTTCCACTATTCGTTTCCCACATAGGGAAAATCCAAGTCATAAAAAGATCCATATCTTCTTTTGAATATTTGGGGTCCCCCATTTGTAATGCTTCAATTAAGTATCCACCCCCTCTCCAAACACGATTTTGTAAATGGTTGAGAAATTCTAATCCTCTTCCTTTATCATCGATAAAATGATAAAGTGAGGCGATATCCCCACCAAATAATTTAATTATCGATTCAACCTCGTCGTCGTCATATTCATCATGGTATAATAAGACGTCAGTGATTTTATCAAGAGACCTTTCCTCAGTTAGTATTTTCTTAATTAGATACTTCATTTACAATAAATATCATATAAAACGCAAGTTTTTTATTAACAAATATGGCCTTTCTAAATCTCCGGTGTATATATATAATGCACAGGGGGAAAGGGGGTTAAAATAAAGAAGAAAAAGAGCGTTAATTATACACCTGTTGAGGGTGTTTTTTATTTTGTACCCATACACTTTCTACCCAAAACACCTATATTATTTATATGTTCAAAACAGAAGCTAATACAATAAAATGGATAGGCAATAAATATATGAATGAGGTTGTTACAAAAGACCTTAATCGTTTCCTAATAGAACTTTCCGTATCATTACAAAATCAAAAAAAGTCGTACGCAACTGTAGACAAAGTAAAGTTGGACTCAAATGAAGAAGGACACTACCTTATACTCAAAGGAAATAAAGGACATAAATGTAGAGTTAAAGAAGTTATAGAGATAATAGTTGCACACTTAGAAAATGAGTTCAACATACACACAAAATTTAATCTGAATGAAGTGAGATATGGTGGAAGAGGATCTTTTGGTTGGGAAGACCATAGAGAATTTTCACTTTTACTTAAAGTAATCTAAACATATTTATTGTAATATGGACGATTTAATTAAAAAAATAGTAGAAGGTACAATAGACGACATGGTTTTTAGGGACAAACCTAAAAAAAGACATGTAAAAAGAATGGGAAAGGATTTAGGCCCTTTGAGTGGTTTCCCTATTGAAAAGTTTAAGAATGCCCTCCCTCCAAAAAATGAATCTGGAGAAACGGAGGAAGAAATACAAAAATTGGATTCCATTTTAGTTGATAGTGATTTTGTTGATAGCGCAGATGATGTAGACAATCATTTTGAAAAATTTTTAGATTCTAAAGATTTAGAGTATCCTAGAGAAGAGATTAAAAAATATATGTCCGGAGTAAGGGCAATCATCTTACAATTAAAATATCATTATAATAGACCTCGACCTGGACAAGTTGCCGACGCTAAAGGAATGAATTTTGATAGAGAATCGTTAAAGTCAGCCTCAACACCGTCATATCCTTCTGGTCACGCAACACAGGGAAGATTTATCTCTAAACTATTATCGGATATGTATCCAGAATATGAAGACCAGTTAATGAAAATTGGAGATGATATTGCGTACAGTAGAAATATGGCTAAAGTACACTATCCAAGTGACAGTAACTTCGGAAAAGAATTAGGAGACGAGTTATATGACTTTATTTCGAAAACTAAACTACGAGAATCAATTAAGAAGGTACTTAATGAAGACCAAGCTCCAATAAAGATATATAATATAAGTGGTAACCTCTGTAATGGATATGGTGATTATGAAAATTATTATACTAACTTAAACCCATTAGCCAATAATCCAAATATAACTACGGCACCGTGGTTGGATGGGTATTATTCCACTCAAACTCTAACATGGGGCTCTGTTATATGGGATAATGGGAATTCAATCCCCCAAGTAGGTGATTATTTTTGGAACTTAGGTATAGTATGGAGAATACAGCACCCCCAGGGAGCAGAGGATACAGGACAAACTGTACCTGCTGGTACTCCTGGTGGTATCCAAAAAGCAAATGTAGGTAATGGAGAATTTTGTTCTTCTCATTGGACGTGTAATCCTATTAAGCCCCATTTACATTGTAAGAAACAGGCCATTAGTAGTCAGCCTGGAGCATCACCTAATTTGGTTAATTCATTTGGAAATAAAGATGCTTGTCTACATAATTGCCCAGATACTACACCACCACATATTGATAGAGAACTCGATCATGGCGTAGCAACTGGGGTAGTAGATGATCCTTGTTACTATGACTCACTAGGCAACCTCGTTTGTCCCTGTTATGCATGTGTAAATGGTGTAGTTACTCTAATGCCGTTATTCGGTGCGGGTCAAAACAATTGTGGTATACATGCAACATATGGTCAGATGTATACAGACCAAAATGACCCAAATTTTGCAAATTGTGTTCCTATTTCGCCGACAAATGATATTGAAATTGGCAAGGAAAGGGAAACACTAACCAATGAAGATATAGAATCACTAGTTAATAAAAAACTGGCACCACTAGCTAATCTGAATTTGGGAGATGTTTCGGAAGAGGAGGAAGAAATAAAAGAAGTTAAAAATAAATATGGTATTGATGTTGCTTATAGTAGTAGACTTAATGAAAAGGGATCGGACAAACCACCAAAGAAGAAAAGAATTAAGATTAAAGAAAGTACATTAGAAAGAATGATTACTAGACTTATTAGTGAATCACGATTATTATTAAAAATTAAAACAAGAAGATAATGGGATGTAATTGTAAAAACAAAGTTAAACCAGGAAGAAGAAGGACTCAATTGGAAAATGCTGAGAGTAGAAAACAAAAAGATGAAAAAATCTTAGAATTAAGAAAAGGTATTAAAGAACAACTTCTTAATTTTCGAAGATTAAGTAGATAAAATTCTTTTAATTACTTTATTTTTCTTATCTTTGTAGTATGAAAAATACAAAGATTGTTAATATTGGATGGAAAGAACATGACAGATTCGTGTCAATGGGTAAACTAATCCAACAAAAGAAAGCCAAAAAATTATATTATTCTTGTGATAAGTTTTATTACGAAGTAGAAAGAGGTAATAAAGTTTAATGTATTTTAACCTCAACTTCACAGAATTGACCGAAGTAATCACCAAATATATGGTCGCTATTACTCCAGATATCTTCTAGTAAATCAAACTCCTCTTGACCATAAGAACGATATGATTGTAATGGATAATTCTTTTTCTCGAATATTTCCTCACCTATCTCCAACCCATACCATATCATAGGGGACCGCCCACTAGAAGGACGAAGCTCCACCAAAAGATTCCAACAAGAGTACCCAGTATCGCCGTAAGAATCGGATTCGTCCATTAAGAAATCGTATCCAACGGGTATCATTCGATACTCAAAGTCCCTATATTCGCTTTCACCATGAGCATCAAAAAATTCCCATCTCCATTCTTGAGCGTCCTCATAAGATTTGGTTTTTTTAACACCACCTTCCCATTCTATCCTTAAAATAGGATAAATCACATCTAGAATGTTATCAAAAGAAGAGTCAGAATTTCCCATCGAAAGATTAAAATATTTTAACATCTTCCAATCAGCCTTACCAATCCTATCCCATTGTTTGAAAAGGACTTTTTTCAATTCAGGAGTAATCCACTTTTCGGAGTTAGGGATATCCCCTAAACGAAGTTCTTGATTAATACTACCTTCTTTAATTAGTTCTTCATGACCAACATTTTTAACGAAATCTATAATTTGTGTATATAGTTCAGAATTTCTTAATTCACTAAACCCACCAGCGCTTACGATAATTTCATGTTGTCTAGAAGGGAATAGACTAATTAATTCTTCTAACTCTTCTATTTCTTCAGGAGTTGCATGATCGGCGAAGTTTATTACATCTTCGAAATCAAATTTCCCGAGGAAGTGAATTAGTGTATACAATGCATTATCCAATTCTTTTGGAAGTTTTCGTGTTATTACGTTTCCAAAATAACCTCCTTCTTCTCGGAGTAGTAGTTTGATGAGACTTTTCATTACTAATAAATATCTCCTAGTATTTATATGTAATGAAACTCAAAGAATTTTATAAAAACCTATATGAAGAACATGGTGAAAGAAGACGCCCTGATCCAAAAGATTATAGAGAAGGGGAAAGAGACCCTAAATACTTACAGGATATAGAACAATGGATTCTTAGATTTGGACATGAGGAAAAAGACAAATTAAAAAACAAGAAAGAAAAAGAAGAACTTCTTAACAAGGAAAGAATTACCCCACAATGGGAAAGACAAGTAAGAGCAGAGGTAGAAAGAAAAGGGTGTAAGTATCTTACTCTTAAAATGAAAGAGTTACAGGAAAGATTAAAGAAATTAGAAAGAATGGGAGATGTTGGTGTTGCCTCAATGGAACATATACATAAGAAATTATATTTCATTAAAACATTACCGGAGTCTAGAAAATGTTTAGATAGAACAGAAAAACCAATTAGAGAACCCAAAGTAAAAGATAACTCTTCAACAGTACAAACTCCAAGAACAATTACTAATAAAGATGGGAGTGTTACCCAACCCACTTTGGATACCACAGTAAAAGGTCAGGAAACGATAGTGTCAGGATCAAGAGAGGAATATTATAAAAACGCATATGACCAACCAAACATAATTCCTCAGTCTCTTTATAGTAAAGAAAGTGAAGTAGGTGACATGGGGACAGCCCAAAGTAATGAATTGATAGATGATTTAATAATTAACATTGAGACTCAGATCTTACGACAAGAACCTGAAATACAAGAGAAACTTAAAGAATATAATATCGACTCCGAAAAGATATCAAAATTAGTACCACTAACGTTAGAAACTAAAGACTTTATGATGAATTTAGACATGGAAGGGATTAAACTACCTCTATTAATGTTATTATATGAAAACATAGATAGTTTATATCCAGCGATAAAGGATAACCAAGAAATTGACCCAAGAAAGTTAAAAAGATTGTCAAAAGTTATAAATTATAATGATTTTTGGGACTGGGTTAAATCACTCTGGGGAAAAGCCCCAAACTACCTAAAAAAGAAGGTAATTGGTATAATACCTGAATTTGGGGATAAGTTTACAGTATTTCCTTAATCTTTATAGATTGGGTTATATTTATAATAAAAGAAAAGAATATTATGAGAACACAAGCAGAAATCAAAAAAAACAATATTAGAAAGGCTAATCTTCTAAAAGAACATACTCACAGAACTAATAAAGGTAGAATGAACACAAATTTTGGTTTATTCGAACAATGTGGTGGATCACCAAGAGATACTGAAGGTGTCTATATGGGTGCTCCGGCAGGTACAGAACCAATGAACGATATGATGGGAATGGATATGGGTATGATGGGTAATGACATGATGGGTAATGACATGATGGGTGGTGACATGATTGGAATGGATGATGACGATATGCCAATTGGTTCAAATATGGGTATGATGGATATGATGGACGATGACGATATGCCAATGGATGATGAAATGATGATGATGTTCATGAATGAAGATGATGTAGTAGGCGTTGACCAACCCGAAACTGAAGATTCTTTAGCTAATTATGAAGACGAAGATGACGATGACTTAATGGAGCACTACAAAGCATTTACTGCGACACCAAAAAGAGATTCCTGGGGTAATGAGTACAATCAGATTTTAACTGAAAACACTCAAGTAAACGGAGTTAATTCCCTAATTCATAGAATGAAAAGAGTAATCAAGTAATAATGAAAAAAGTCATTGTCACTGAACAACAATTAGGTGATTTGGTTCAAAACCTTACAACTACAGACCCAAGTTTTATTGATGATGAAATATCAGATGATTGTACTTGTAATGATTATAGTATGATGTATGGATGTTACGACTGTCATTTATGTTGTCAAAATAAAGGAGGTTATACTGAAAGTGATAGTGAGTTTGCTCCTATCGCAGGTATGGGAACAGTAGAATATAGTTATAGGGACCCAGCAGAAATAGCAACCACCAACGCAAGTTCTTCATTTGGATACGTAAGACAAAAATAAGTTATTATTCGTCTTCGTTAAAAATTCCATCCCCTCTTTCTCTTTCGTAACAATTGTCCTCAAGGACTTCTATCTGTTCTTCCAAAAACCTCATCAAGTTCCTAACACATTCAGTATCTCCACAAGTTTCTTTAATTATAGACACCTGTAATTCAATTTCACTAAAATCGTAAAAATTATTTTCTAACACTTTTATAAATTTTTAATATTATATTATTATATGTATTAAATATGAAGGGACCAATAAAAAGACGAATAACTTATAAAAAACATAATACCAGGACTGTTTTAGAGTTAAACGATATTTATTAACAGTATATGAAAAGAAAGAAAAACAATACCAGACTTAATTTAATGTCTATCTTCACTGAAAGGATTAACAACTTTGTTAGTGAGGAGGAAGATGATAGTTTTTTTAATAAAGAACAAAGAACAAAAAGAGATAAGTTAAGTGAGTCCCAACTATTGGAAAAAGTAGAAGAAATAAATATTGACGACGAAGTCGGATTTGTTGAAATAAAAGAAATGAGAAGAATCATTAAAGCACTAATCAAAAAAGGTATAGAAGATGAATATTAATGAAGAAATAAAAAGAATGAGATCCTTAATGGGTCTTAATGAAAATATCCAAAATAGTAACTTCGCAGATATGGGGATAGATAAAAAATCTGTTAGTAGAGGAGGGGTAATGTATCAAGAACAAGATATGGTGGGTGGTGTCGACTTGAGTAAGCCTTTTGAACCTACTGGTGGTGAACCTAAAAGTGAGTTTGAACAAGAGGTTGAAGAAAAGAAGGACGACATCGAACAGGAAGTTATGGATTACAGGAGAGAAGTTTCTGATAACAGAGAGGACGCTGAAGATGAGGAAGAGGATAGAAAAGGAGAAATAGAAAAACAAAATCAAGAAAGGGAAGAAGAAAAAGAAAAAGAAGAGGAAGAAGAAAAAGAAAAAAAGGAAGAGAAAGAAAGGAAAAAGGAGGCAGAAGAGTTACGAAAGAAAGAAGAATTAGAGGCTAGGTTGGCCGCTCAAAGAGAAAGAACCACATAAAAAATTAAGTAAATGAAAAAATTAATACTCATACTATTCACACTATTAATACCTTTTTTAGGGTTCTCACAATATGCAACAGATAGTTGGATAAACATTCAATACCTATCAGACAATTACCCATCAGAGATTAGTTGGGAATTACTAGATTCAAACGACTCTATTATTTTAGAAAGTGATTCTAATTTTGTTATAACATCACTTTTTGATACCACTATTAATGTTAATTCAGGGTTATATACTATTAATATTAACGACATTTATGGTGATGGGTTGGGGGCTAGTGCATTTGGTGGTACCGATGGATGGTTCTTAATACAAAATGATTGTCAAGACACTTTAACGTTTGTTGCTGGAGATTTTGGTTCTTTATATACTGACACACTAACAATAGCACCATGTGCACCCCCAACTGGAGGATGTTTAGATACGTTAGCAACAAATTATGACCCTACTTCTGCCTTTGATGATGGTTCATGTATCTACCCACCTTGTACTGGTTTAGATACTTTATGGGTTGAAAATTATTGTAACATTACTGGAAATGTAGTTTATTTCCATTGGTCAAACATGGCAAACCCAAGTTGTAGAATGGCCTCATATACAAAATCAGACAGTCCATACGGGTTAGGGAGTAATTGGTATCCTTACCCAGGAAACTTTTCAAATACAGGGTTAATGTACTCCAACCAACAACCAAATACTACATATTATTTTTTAGGTATGCTCGCTGACTCAAGTTATACAGATACTTTAGTTATTACAACTGGAGAATGTATTCTTGGTTGTACCGACCCTACTGCGTTAAACTACAACCCTTGGGCTAATACACCTGATGGTTCATGTCAAGCTCCACCAGCTAATTGTGTTAATGGAGAATCAAACATAGTGGTAACAGTAATACCCGACACATATCCAGGAGAAACAACTTGGAATATAACGGACACTAATGGTACAATCCTATCAAGTTCACCTGGCTACGGAATAACAGGAGTTCCTGTAGTTACCGAAACATGTGTACCAAACGGAACAATAATTAATTTTAACTTATACGATGGTTTTGGTGATGGTATGTGTGGAACATGTTATGGTGGTGTAGATGGGACGGTCTTAGTTCAAACACTATGTGGCGATACCATACTTGCAATATTACCAGGCAATGCAGACTTTGGTATGGACACAATAACGCAATATACAGTACAACCATGTACACCAAACTCAATTCCAGGTTGTATGGACCCCGGATATATAGAATATAACCCTCAAGCAAATATAAATGATTCATCATGTGTTACCGCAGTAGTATTAGGGTGTATAGATATAACTTCACCAGATTACGACCCATCAGCAAACACAATGTTAATTATACCAAACTGTGATTACACATTAGTAATTACAGATGGGGCCCAAGATGGTTGGTATGGTAGTTGGATAGGAATTTTACAAGACACTACAATACTAGGCACATATACAATGGGACCTTCTGATGGAGCAAGTAATTCCTACACAATCAACTTAAATTCATCCAATCCAGTAGAGATATTGTTCTTCACTCAAGGTAATTCTCAAACAACAGCTAATCAATGTGGGTTCTATTTAATAGGACCTGAGGGCGATACAACATTATCGGGAGGAACTAATTCTTGGACAGATCCAATATTACAATTTCCTTATAGATACGACGCAATACCTAATTGTGGTAATTACTGTACACCAGGAATACTTGGTTGTATGGATGTTACATCATTAAATTACGATTCATTAGCTAATATGTCAGATGGTAATTGTATCGCAATAGTATTAGGATGTACAAATTCATTGGCCTTTAACTTTGACCCATTAGCAAATGTAGATGATAGTACTTGTGTATCAATAATAATTGGATGTATGGATACGACGGCCTTTAACTTTAACTCATCGGCAAACACAAACGACCAGTTATCTTGTATTCCAGTTATATCGGGATGTATGGATGACACCATGTTTAATTATAACGCGGCGGCTAACACAAACGACGGTTCTTGCTTACCAATAATATTTGGATGTACTGATATTATTGCATTCAATTATGATGCAACCGCAAATACAAATAATGGTTCATGTATACCAATAATATTAGGGTGTACGGATGCGACAGCTTTTAATTATAACCCTAATGCCAATACAGACGATACTAGTTGTGTGGCTGTTGTTATCGGTTGTACCGATGCGTCAGCCTTAAATTACGACTCAACGGCAAACACAAATAATGGATGTATATATCCAATTCTAGGATGTACTGACGCAACGGCGTTTAATTACAACCCAAACGCAAACACAGACGATAGTACTTGTGTGTCAGTAATAATTGGTTGTACAGACGCCACAGCCTTAAATTATGATTCTTTGGCGAACACAAACAATGGGTGCGTATACCCAATATTAGGTTGTACGGATCCAACGGCGTTTAATTATGACCCAACGGCAAATACAAATGATAGTACTTGTGTACCATTCATTTATGGATGTACTAACAATATGATGTTCAACTATAACCCAACAGCAAATACAGACAACGGATCCTGTATATCGTTTATATATGGATGTACGGACTCAACTCAATTTAATTATGACCCATTATCAAATACAGATAATGGAACGTGTATATCCTTTATATACGGATGTACAGACTCCACAGCGTTTAATTACAATCAACTCGCAAATACAGATAATAACACTTGTATTCCAATTTTATACGGTTGTACGGACACAACTGCATTAAACTATAATCCTTTGGCGAACACAAATGATAATTCATGTACTCCTTTTATTTATGGTTGTACTGACTCATTATCGTTAAATTATAATAATTTGGCGAACACTGACGATGGAACGTGTATATCTTTCATATATGGTTGTACGGATTCAACAATGTTCAATTATAATCCGTTGGCTAACACAAATGATGGGACATGTATACCAGTAATTCTAGGATGTACTGATGTAACAATGTTTAATTATGACCCGACCGCTAATACAGATAACGGAAGTTGTGTAACATTTATTTATGGGTGTACTGATGTAACAATGTTTAATTATGACCCAACCGCTAACACTGATAACGGTTCATGTGAAGCCTTCATATATGGTTGTACGGATTCCACTATGTTTAATTACAACCCAACAGCAAATACTGATAACGGAACTTGTATTTCATACCTCTATGGGTGTACAGATAACTTAGCCCTTAATTTCGACCCATTGGCGAATACATTAGATAATAGTTGTTGTTATATTGGTGGGTGTACCGACTCACTAGCAGTTAACTATAATCCTAATGCCTGTTATGATGACAATTCATGTATAACACCAATAGTTGGTTGTACAGATGCATCAGCTTACAACTATAATCCAGCGGCAAATGTATCAGATTCAACATCTTGTAATTATGACGCAGGTTGTTACGGAGGACCAGGAATACCTTATTGGTTAAATGATGGTTGTTATGCTTGGGTAATTGATGTGGATGATTATTGTTGTACCACAGACTGGGATGCTTCGTGTGTTTCAATGTACGACTACTGCCAGTTAGGTTGGCCAACTTCAATAGAAGATATATCAGCATTAGGAATTGTAGCATATCCTAATCCAACTAAGGATATTATAACAATAGAAACAAGATTAGAAATAGAAGTAGAATTATATGATATAATGGGTAAGAAGGTGATTAGTGAATCAAATACTAAACGATTAGATTTATCCAAGTTACCAAATGGTATATATAACATGTCTATACTTTATAATGACAACAGATACAGTAAAAAGGTGATTAAACAATGAAGAAACTAATAATAATACTTGCTGTAATTAGCTTACAAGTTAGTGCTCAAGACAAAAAAATTGATTTTAAGAATATATTCAAATTTGGGACAGTATATGGAGCTGTTAACGGAGGAACTTCTTTATCAGATGAAGACAAATATTCTGTTACAAACGGATTACAAACATCTATTAATGAAACCCCTTACGATTATTCAATACTATTTGGTATAAGAAAGATTAAGAAGTTTGGGCATGAAGACAAAGAAAGATTCAAGAATGGTACTGAAAATTCATTCTCAGATGCAGCAACTCTTGGTAGATGGAATAACAAGATAGAATTCTTATTTGAAGGTGAATATAAAAGACAAGAAGGGGAAACTTATCTAGACCAACACCATTTTATTAGATATGTAGGTACTGACGGATGTACTGAAAAGTTTTGCTGGAAACATTTTATTGTAAAAGTAGAGTACCTTGAGGATGGGTTTGCTGACATAAAATATTTTGAAGCTTCAGAAAGACTTACGTATAAACCTACACAGGTAGAAAATCTAACATTTAATTTTGGTGCTGCTCAAAGACTTGCAGAGCCTTATGGATATGACCCTTTAGAAGAATGGTTATTATCTAATGATAATTTACATTATACATTTCTAGCAATACAAGAAGGATATTCAATTGAATTTGATGGACAGGGAGGAGTTGAATATTTTGACCCTTCAGGAAACTCAGTTGCAACAAGTACAGAAGTTTGGGAAGCAGTTGCAATCCCAGAAGTACTAGCAAATTATTCAGAAAAGAAACGAGGTGAATTAAAAAATACAATACAACATTCATTTGTAATAGGTGTTGATTACTACAAATATACCAAAAAGAGTTGGTTACATGCTTGGGGTAATATAATGCCATACCATTATGATGCTGGTGATGAATTTTCATTTCACAAATACAATAATGGTAAACAATGGTATGATTATTCTGGTGGTGTTGTCTTTGGTCACTGGGTAAACAAAAATTTAGGAGTATTTATAGAAGGTACTTACAACAAGTATTGGAATAGAGAATGGCACGGATTTAGTGCAGGAATAAACTATAGAGTATTTTAAGGGAAGATAAATGGCAAAAGAATTAAACGAAGACACGGGGTTTACAGTAAGTATAAAGACATTATTAGCTATTGGGGCGGCCATGGCTACAGTTATTAGTATGTGGTTTATATTACAAGCTGATATAGAAGACGCAAAACTACTACCTGAACCAACACCGCCAGAAATTAGTAGAATGGAATTTGATATGAAAGATCAATTGGTACGACAAACAATTATGACAACTCAAGAAGATGTTAAAGAGATTAAAGAACAACTTGAAAAGTTAAACGATAAAATAGATAGACTTAGATAGTATGAAACTATGGAATAAAAATATCTGTTTAACGAATAGAACATGTATACTAGTTATAATTGGAGCATTATTTAGTACTATTGTATTAGCAAGTATTTGGCCAGAGAAGGTAGAAGAGATAGTTGAAGAGAGTTCTGAAGAAATGTGGATACCAACCAAAGAAGATATAGCCTATCAAGATAGTATGTATACTATAATAAAAAGCACTCAAAACGATATAACTGAAATTAAAGAAGATATAGTTTTTATATTAGAGAGGTTAGATTATGAAGATGGTACATACGACAGTATTAGATATGTCAAAGGTGGTAAAATAGACCGGAGAAGAAATTAGTTATGAAAAGAGATTACACAATTTGGAAAGTATTTGGAGGGTACCTGTTGATATTATTATTTATGATATTATCGAGTTCGGCAAATGGTCAATCATATGAATGTGATGGAGATATATGTGTAGTAGAATTTAACGCTAGTTGGAATGCTAAAAATAATGTAGATTGGTTATCTAATCTAACAGATGTGGGAACAAAAAGAATATTAATCGATAAAGGTTCTTGGCAAAAAGATTTTAGCATAGTAGTTACACCTACCATCATTATATTTGTAGAAGGTAAGGAAACAAAAAGATACCAAGCTAACATTATGATGGAAATGGAGGCAAAACAAACAGAAGTACAAGATAAGATAGATGAAATCATAATGGAATTATTCTAGTATGTTAAAATTTTTATTGGCCACAATAATAAGCCTATCAACAAGTGTCAGAGAACCAAGACAAGTTCCTACCGCCCCATTTGATTACGAACTTTCATATAAGATAGAAAACACCTATAAAGGATTCGAGGGATCGTTCCAACACGATTACGAAAGAGAAGATGGGGATAGATACAACGATATTAAAAGTGAATTAAATTACACTAAAAATCTTAAGATTGGGAATGTCCACCTCCCAAATCATGCGATTATTCTTAAAGAAGACTACAAACAAATAACTTCAAAAGACTTATACCAGTTCAATAGTGATATAAGGTTTCAATTTCATGGAATATCTATAGGATATGGTATGATATGGGACCTAAAGGATAAATACATATACACCCCATCGGTAGGGTTAACTAAAAAGATGACATTAGGTAATTGGGAGTTGGAGACAGAAAACGACGTATACTTTACTAAAGACATAACCTATCAAACAGAAGGAAGTGTTGTTTATGGTATAACAAAGAATGTTGGGTTGGGAATATCAGGAAATTATATAAAGACTTTAGATAATTATGATTACTCAGCAAAAGCAGTACTAACAATAAAATTAACAAAAAATTAAAAAAAAACAAAAATGGATTTAATTAAAAAATACGCAGGTCACTTGTTATTATTAGGATATACATGTGAGGTTATAAGTGGTGATCACTTAATGGCTCAAGCCTTATTAGTGGGGTGGATTGTATGGAAAGAATGGAGATGTAAATGTTCAGCTTGTAAAGGGGATAAGAAGTGTTGTAAATCAGAATAAGATGACAACGGCACGAATGTTAATAACCTTTGGCGTACTATTAATGTTTGCGTGGCTGATATATCTTATATTTTTTGAAGAGGTTGCGGGTACTACTCGCGACCTTCTTTTTATTTTGGTTGGTGGATTTATAAGTTCCTTCCAAAATATGATAGACTACTGGTTTAAGAAAGATAAAAAGGAATGTAAAGAATGATATATTTATAGTATATGAAGAAAAGGGATATACTTAAAAAATTACAGGAAAAAAAGAGTCGTAAACCTCAACCAATCAAACTCAAATTAGATTTTGATAAGAATGAGGATGGGAAGCCGGATTCTTACGAAAAAAATAAAGATTATTCTAATAAAGAACAGAGTAATGAAACTCCAGATTTTTATTCCCAGAATTTTAATGATGAGGGGACAAATGTAAGACCATTACATAAAAGTAAGGATTATAGTAAAAATAGTAAGAGCGGAGACGACCATCTAGAGATGGGGAATAACTTTAAGAAGAATTCAAAAAAGTCTGTGGGACACGACGCTTGGAGTGGAGATGATCATATATTCGAGATAATAGACGAAATTTCATCTAAAATATTAATTGAGGGGGCGGTTAAGCGAAATAAGAAGTATTTATTAAAAAAAGAACTATAATGAAAAAAGAAGACATTTTAAGAGAGGAACTAAGTCGTATGAGGCAACTCATGGGAATGAATGGTTCTTTATATCAAAAACCAAAATTTAATGAAGACGCGCGGATAGATAGGGGACATATAGCAGAACCACCAAACGCAAAGAGTTTCAAAGGAGGAGAACAAAATCCAAAGTACAAAACTCAATTGGCAAAATACAACTCCCAACATTCACCACCACCATCACCACCAGCGGCGCCACCACCATCTCCACCACCACCATCTCCACCACCACCATCTCCACCACCACCATCTCCACCACCATCATCGCCAAAACCAAAACCAAAGAACTTATCTAAGAGATCTTTACCGAAAAAAGGAACAG
>Ga0209709_10000416_pt1 | contig 40602 bp, 31 predicted proteins | sample ArcticOcean_MG_C_2_FD_187435 | JGI IMG/M metagenome (GOLD analysis project Ga0209709, IMG submission 187435) | Marine microbial communities from western Arctic Ocean - ArcticOcean_MG_CB4_136 (SPAdes) (version 2) | ecosystem: Environmental > Aquatic > Marine > Oceanic | place: Arctic Ocean... | reverse complement strand
CAACTCAAACTTTTCATATTTTAAAGATGGATCGTCGAAGGGGAAATATAGTCGTATCAAGAAAATCTGTGCTTTCAGAATCTTTATCTATTAATAAATCAGATTTAATGGAAAAACTAAAAGAAGGCGAAATTGTTGAAGGTATTGTTAAGAATATTACTGACTATGGTGCTTTCGTAGACCTTGGTGGGATAGATGGATTATTGCATGTAACTGATATTTCTTGGAAAAGGATTAGTAGTCCAGAAGAGATTATTAGTATTGGTGAAACAATAAAAGTCCTCATTACTAAAGTATCAGCAGAGAATATGCGTATATCGTTAGGAATGAAACAACTCCAAAATGACCCTTGGGTTGAGGCTCAGGCAAAGTATACTGTTGGAGAGCGTTATAAAGGAAGAGTAACTAATATAGCAGACTATGGCGCATTTGTTGAACTTGAGGGTGGTATTGAAGGACTTGTTCATGTTTCCGAGATGAGCTGGGTTTCTAAAATACAAAATCCTAATAAATATGTTACTCAAAATCAAGAAGTTGAAGTACAGGTTCTAGAAATTGATATTGAGAAAAAGCGTTTGTCTTTAGGTCTCAAGCAGACTCTGGACAATCCTTGGGAAAGTTTTGCACAAAACAATCCAATTGGAACAAAACTAAAAGGTAAGATTCAAAATATTACTGATTTCGGATTATTTGTTCAAGTCAGTGATGAGCTGGACGGTTTAGTTCATATGTCCGATGTTGATTGGAGAAAAAGTGGTCCTGAGGCAATAAAGGATTTTGAAGTGGGACAAGAAATTGATGCAATCATAATTGATATTGAGCCTATTAAAGAAAGAATATCATTAGGTATTAAGCAGCTTGATGGCGACCCAATGGATTCCATTGATAACATCAAGAAAGGAACAGTGGTTACTTGTACTGTTGTACAGACACAAGCTGGCGGCATAGATGTTGAGATTGGTGATAAAATTCCTGCTTTTATTAGAAGGTCTGATCTTTCAAAAGATAAATCTGAACAAAATCCAGAGCGATTTGAGGTTGGAAGAAAAGTAGATGCTAAGGTTACAAGCTATGATGCTAAATCAAGAAAAATTTCATTATCAATAAAAGCCTTAGAAATTTCTGATGAAAAGCAAGCAATTGAGCAATATGGATCAAAAGATTCTGGAGCTTCTCTAGGTGATATTCTGGGTGAGGCATTAGATAAGAGTTCTTCTTCAGAAGATGAGGATGCCAAGAATAATGATTAAATCCTCTTTAATTAAAAAACTTTTAAAAAATAACCCTCATCTAGTTCAGAAAGATGTGGAAAGCATTGTTAATATTGTTCTTGATAATATTTCTAATGCCCTATCAGAAAAAGGTAGAGCTGAAATAAGAGGTTTTGGAACTTTTTCTGTGAGACATAGAAATGCTAGAAATGGAAGAAATCCTAGAACGGGTGATAATGTAGTTGTTCCTGCAAAAAATGTTCCAATGTTTAAGCCTGGAAAAAGCATAAGGGATAGACTTAATTATAAATCCTAGTTCATTCATATGGTTGAAATTTTCAATCAACTATGGAGTAAAAAATGAATAAGGCTTTTTCAAATCCGATTATACTTGCTGTTGACACTTCATCCATAGAAGAAGCAGAAAAACTAGTCGTGAATTTGAGAGATTATATTGGTGGAATTAAGATTGGGATGGAGTTTTTTAACTCTTATGGCCCAGCTGGTGTAAGTAGTATTGAAAAATTTGGTGTTCCAATATTTCTGGACTTAAAATTACATGATATTCCGGCCACCGTTTATAAGACTGTAAGTACACTTTTAAAACTTAATCCTGCAATTATTAATGTCCATGCATCAGGTGGAAAAGAAATGATGCTTGAGGCATCTAGGGCGCTTAAGGATAGCAATAATAAAGATACTAAACTTATTGCCGTTACGATTCTTACAAGCCTAGATAATGACGACCTTGAGGATATCGGGTTTTCAGACACTAGTGATGCTTTGGTTCTTCAACTAGCTCAATTAGCAAAAGATTCTGGTCTTGATGGAATAGTTTGCTCAGCAAAAGAAATATCCTTGATTAGAGAAAAGATTGGTAATAATTTTTTATTAGTAGTGCCAGGAATAAGACTCGAAGAAAATAATCATAATGATCAAAAAAGGACTATGACTCCAAAGGAAGCCTTGTTAGAGGGTGCAGATTTATTAGTCATTGGACGACCAATAACTCAATCAGAAGATCAAATTGCTTCTGCAAAAAAGATTCTTGATCAAATAGAATGACTTATAAAATAAAAATATGTGGATTATCTTCTTTAGCGCAAATAGATATGGCTGTTAGGTCAGGTGCCGATATGGCAGGCTTTATATTTGCAGATCCCAGCCCAAGAAAAATTGATCCTTCTAAGGCGAAAGAGTTATCATTTTCTGATGCTGCAAAAGATATTGATAGAGTTGCTGTATTTGTTAATCCAATTAATGATTTTTTAGAAGAAGCTATAGACTCTATTGATGCAAATTTTGTCCAACTGCATGGGGATGAAACAGTAACCAGATGCTTAGATATTAAAGCCCTAACAGGCTTACCGGTTATAAAATCAATGGGCATATCAAATATAATGGATATTAAGAATGCACAACAATATAATGGTTGTGTAGATTATCTTTTATTTGATGCTAAGCCAGATTCTAATAACGGTGGTCAAAGAGGAGGATTAAATAAAGTGTTTGATTGGTCTATATTAAATGATTGGGATGGACCAGATTATTTTCTTTCGGGGGGTTTAAATATTAATAATGTAAGAAAGGCAGTTCAAATGACAAAAGCTAAAGTTATTGATGTTTCTTCTGGTGTAGAAACTGAGCCGGGCATAAAGAATAATAAGATGATAAAAGATTTTGTGGAAACCACAAGATCAGCATATGGAAAGTAAAATGAATAAAAATACGTATAAAGAAGGTCCGGATTCTTCAGGAAATTTTGGTAATTTTGGAGGCCGCTATGTTGCGGAGACGCTTATGCCATTAATTCTTGACTTAGAAGAAGCTTATGAAAAAGCAAAAATTGATCCAATTTTTATTGAGGAGCGTAATAATTTTGCACGAGACTATATTGGAAGAGAGAGTCCTTTATATTTTGCCGAAAGGCTAACTGAATATGCTGGTGGAGCAAAAATTTACTTTAAGCGCGATGAGTTAAATCATACCGGAAGTCACAAAATAAATAATTGTTTAGGTCAAATACTTTTGGCAAAAAGAATGGGCAAGACTAGAATTATTGCCGAAACTGGCGCAGGGCAACATGGGGTGGCTGTTGCAACTGTTTGTGCAAGATTTGGATTACCTTGCGTTATTTATATGGGCGCAACTGACATAGAGCGGCAAAAGCCAAATGTCTTTAAAATTAAGCTACTGGGGGGGGAAGTCGTTCCTGTAACGTCAGGTAGTGGCACTTTAAAAGATGCTATGAATGAAGCACTTCGAGATTGGGTCTCTAACGTCGAAGATACTTTTTACCTCATAGGTACTGCAGCAGGACCTCACCCCTACCCGTCTATGGTAAGAGACTTTCAGTCTGTTATAGGTGAAGAAACAAAAAAACAGATGAATGAGAAAGAAGGTAAAAATCCCGATATTTTAGTTGCTTGTATTGGAGGTGGTTCTAATGCTTTAGGGTTGTTCTATCCTTTTTTGGATGACGATGTTGAGATGTATGGAGTTGAGGCAGCTGGAAAAGGTCTCGATACTAATGAACATGCCGCTTCTTTGGCAAAAGGTTCTCCAGGTGTTTTACACGGTAATAAAACATACTTGCTGCAGAATAGTGATGGGCAAATTACAGAAGGGCACTCAATTTCAGCTGGGTTAGATTACCCTGGTATTGGACCTGAACATTCATGGCTGAAGGATGAGAATAGAGTTAAATATGAATCAGCAACTGATCTGGAGGCATTAGAGGCATTTCAAATATGTTCAAAGTATGAAGGAATAATTCCTGCTTTAGAGCCATCACATGCACTGTCATTTGTCTTGAAGTTAGCAAAAAAGTTACCAGAAGAAACGATTATTGTTATGAATATGTGCGGTCGAGGTGATAAAGATGTTTTTGCAGTTGCTGAAATTTTAGGAATTGAAATTTGATGTCATCACGTATTAAAAAAACTTTTAAAGAACTAAATCTTAAAGGAAAATCTGCTTTTATTCCATATATTACTGCTGGTGATCCAGATATTGATCTTTCTCAAAAGATATTAGATTCACTTCCTAAGAGTGGTGCCGATATTATAGAAATTGGTATGCCATTTTCTGATCCAATGGCTGATGGACCGGCTATTCAGAAATCATCATTGAGAGCTTTGGATAACGGTCAAGATATGAATAAAACTCTTTCTATGGTTGAAAAATTTCGCACCCACGATGATAGTACTCCAATAGTTTTGATGGGGTATTATAATCCTATACTTCAATTTGGTATTAAAAAGTTTTTATCTAAATGCAGTTCCATAGGAATCGATGGTTTGATTGTTGTAGACCTTCCTATTGAGCACGATCAAGAGTTATCAAGGCCAGCAAAGCAAGCCGGAATAGATTTTATTAATTTTATCACACCTACAACAAGCTCAGAGCGATTAAAGAATATTGTAAAGGTTAGTTCTGGTTTCCTTTATTATGTCTCAATAGCAGGAATAACTGGGACAAAAGCTCCTGATATTTCTGAGTTAGAAGTAATGGTTAATAAAATTAAAGGATATACAGATATTCCCATTGCTGTTGGATTTGGAATTAAAGACTCCAATCAAGTCAAAAATATTTCAAAATTTTCAGATGCCGTTGTGGTTGGTTCAGCTATAGTTAACAAGATTAACGACCTAAAGAAAAAAAATCTAACGGACGATGACTTGGTAGATTATATTATAAATTTTTTATTAGATTTATCTGATGGTTTAAACATTTAGGAGTTTTATTTGAGTTGGTTAAAAAATATTGTTCCACCTGGATTAAAAAATATCTTCAAGAAAAGGGATATACCAGATAATCTTTGGTTGAAATGTACTTCTTGTGACTCAATGATTTTTCACAAAGATGCCGAGGAAAGTTTTTTTGTTTGTCCAGAGTGTGATTTCCATTTAAAGGTTTCTGCAGAGATAAGATTTGAGCAGTTATTTGATAAAGGATCAATCAAGTATATTGACTGTCCAGATGTTCCAAAGGATCCCTTAAAATTTAAAGATCAAAAAAGATATATCGATCGTTTAAAGGAAACACGTTCTAAGACAAAGAAGAAGGATTCAATAATTATAGGATCAGGTCTTATAAATATGAAACCAGTAGTCATGGCCGTCCATGACTTTTCTTTTATGGGAGGATCGCTTGGAATGGCAGCCGGTGAGAGTATAATATTAGCAATTGAAGAAGCCCTAAGTCTAAAATGTCCTTTTATTTTATGTGCATCATCTGGCGGTGCAAGAATGCAGGAAGGCATTTTATCATTAATGCAAATGCCACGAACAACTGCAATGCTTCAATCTCTTCGCGAGGAAAAGTTACCCTATATAGTTTTGCTTACAAATCCGACTACTGGAGGTGTTACCGCATCATATGCCATGTTAGGTGATATACACATTGCAGAGCCCAAGGCTTTAATTGGTTTTGCTGGACCAAGAGTTATAGAAAATACTATTAATGAAAACCTACCCGAGGGTTTTCAAAAGTCTGAGTACCTTTTAGATCATGGGATGATAGATATGGTTGTTCATAGAAAAGATCTTAAGGATATGCTATCCAATATAATTAGCATATTGTTTAATAAAGAAGAAAAATTTCAATCCTGATGCCTAATGATTCAAGTAAAGATAAATTTTTTTACGATCAATTTCTAAAAAATCCAGATAAAAGCTTATTAAGGATATATGATATTCTTTTAAAGCTAGGGAGTCCTCAGAAGAGTCTTACCAATGTTATTCATATAGCAGGAACAAATGGTAAGGGGTCAACACTTGCATTCCTTCAATCATGTTTAATTAAAAGCGGCTATTCTGTGAATGCCTTTATATCCCCTCATTTAAAGCTACTAAATGAAAGAATTGTTATTAATAATAACACTGTCAATGACGAGACTCTAGAGGCAATTATAAAAGAGTGCATGAAAACTCTTGATAATGAAAAAATATCATTCTTTGAATTTATTACCGCATGCGCTTATAAATTATTTGCAAAAAACTTAAGCGATTGGCATTTAATTGAGGTTGGTATGGGCGGTAGCCATGATGCCACGAATACGCTTCCTAACAAGGATCTCTCTATCATTACACCTATCTCCCTTGACCATGAGAATTTTTTGGGGAATACGCTTAAGAAAATTGCAAAGGAAAAGCTAGGAATTATTAATCAAGGGTCGCAAGTAATCTTTGGACCTCAGGATAATTGTTTAAAAGACATCATATTAGAACATCTCTCCTTAACAAATTCTAAAGGCTTTTTTTATAAGGATGACTGGGATATCAAAAAAATTAATAATTTAATAGTTTATGAGGATAGTGATAATAGGCTTGAAATTAATTCAATTGGTCTAAAGGGAGATCACCAAATAAAAAATGCAGGCCTGTCCATTGCTAGCCTAAAGTGTCTCGAGCGAGACGGTAAGATTAATATAAGTGATGAGCAAATTAAGCAGGGTCTAAAGGAAGTTTATTGGCCAGGTAGATTTTCAATGTTGTCTGGAAAACTCACTAATATAGTTAACGATAGTTGTGATATTTGGGTTGATGGATGTCATAATCCAGCAGGGTCAAAGGTGATTGCAAAAGAAATCTTAAGTATGAACAAAACTGATGGGAAAGAAGTGGTTATAGTGTTAGGTCTCTTAAAAAAAAGGAATATAGAAAATTTCATTCAAAATTTTTTAGATATTTCAAAAGAAATAATAGTTGTTCCAATCAAAGATAGACAGTCCATTGATGAGAGTGAAGTTAAAATTATTACTAAAAAGATGAACTATAGCACTTCAAGCAAAGGTTCGATTACGCAAGCATTGAGCTCTCTTAAAGGAAGAGAAAATTTGAGAATATTAATATGCGGCTCACTTTATTTAGCTGCAGAGGCCATTTCTTTAGATTAACTATTTTCCTCTATCCAATCCTTAATTTCATTTCTAGGAAGGGCGCCTACTTTTGTATCCTTTAATTCACCATTTGAAAATAACATAAGGGTCGGTATACTCCTAACACCATAATTTGTTGGAGTCCTTGGATTCTCATCAATATTTACCTTTGCGATAGTTATATTAATTTGATCATCAGAAGCCAATTCTTCAAGTATAGGACCAACTTGCTTGCATGGCCCACACCACTCAGCCCAAAAATCAACTAAACAAAGGCCTTTATTATCTAAGATAGTTTTTTGAAATTCTTCATCAGTTACATTAATTAAACTCATATTATCTCCAAGAATCAGTTTCAATTAGGCTAGGAAAGAGAGGACAATGATGCAAGTGTTATTTTAAAATTATAATTCTTGCTTTAAGCTTAACAAATATTCTCTATAGCCCTCAAAAATTTCAAGACTACCGTTATTTTCTAGAGAAGAAATTGCCTCTATCGCCTTCGAAACAGTAACCCAGGGTACCTTATGATCATTATTCATCCAACGAGATTTTATAAATTCTATTATAATTTTATATGGTTGATCGTCTAAAGTTTCAGGCGCATTATCAAATATAATTCTTTGAGCAACTCTTTTTGACTTTTGATCTTTAAATTTAACTTGTATTTTTTCATCCCAGCTAACTGATTTATGAAAAGAATCCCAGGCTGCTTTATCTTGGCTTGATGGAAAACCAAAATAATCTTCTTCGAGATATTTAATATCTTTTTTTGGCCAAATTTTTGGCCCAGGTAAATATTGATTAATATAGTTTTTAATTTCCTGAATCTCTGAATCCTTTGGTAAGTTATATTCTAATGTTATATCAAACCATTCAGGGTTAAAAATGACTCCGGGTGTCTTTAAGTAGGAAGCATGAAGCCAATCAGGAAGCTTCTTCCCATTGTCTTTACCGTGGTTTATGATTTTTTCTTTATCTTTATCGGAAAATCCACCAGATTTCTCATACTTAATTATATCAATTGAAAAGTAGTTATCTCTATCTCTTTCATAAATTGGAAGCATCGGACTTATCTGCTGTGACGGATAATAATAACGAGCCCAAATCGAATAATTACTAAACAAATCTTGCCTAGCAAATTTACTAAACATTCTACTTCTATACTCCCATAATTCTGGTACTTCCTTCTTAATTTTATTAAGCAATCTTGACGTTGCTCTAACATCTCCGTCTGCTTGGTGCCAAATTATAGAATCATCTTTTGAAAAATTTTCATTAAAAACATCTGATAATTTATGACTGAATTTACCGTCTTCTTTTTTTGGTATTGATAATGAGTCTGGAAAAAGTTTTGCTGCTAATGAGATAAAAGGAAGAGCATCACAAACCACTTTATCTTTATATAAATAAGGGAAGTGGCCACAGGCAAAAAGTGCTTCAGTAAGAACTCCAGTATCATATTGAGAATTATAAGCCCACAAAATGTCATAATCTAATAATATTTCTAATATTTCTGGAAGCTTTTCATAAAGTGAGGGCCCTTCTTTTAGTTTTTTCCAATTCATATTTGTTGCAGCTAAAGCATAAGGACTTGGGAGTTCATAATAAGGGATTCGAAAATTTTTTATCTCTAGTCTTTCTTCATTATCATTGTCTATTATTGCTATTTGATGGGGATAGCGAAATCCATTATTAATTCCGTTTGTTTCCCAATCAAAAATACCATCAGTTTCAATCATTTTATAACCTGCTGTTCTAATTCTCTTATTCTATCTTCCCATCCCCGAATATTTCCAATACTAGCAGTTCTAGAATTATTCAAAATTTTTATTTTTATTTCTAAAATATTATAGTTTAATTTATTTTTTATTTTATCAGGCCATTCTATTAATACGGCTCCATTATATAGAATATCTTCTATTCCGAGAGCATCTATTTCATTTGAATTTTCTATCCTATATAAATCTGCATGGCCTATATTGAAATCTTTGCATGAATATACCTGCACTAACGTAAAAGTCGGTGAGGGTATTTCAATATCTTTATATTGACTTACTAGAAGATTTTTTATGATTGAGCGAGCTAGTGTTGTTTTTCCAGAACCCATTTCACCTGATAAATATATAATATCCCCTATCTCTATTAGATTGGATATGTTTTTACCAAACTGATTTGTTGCTTTTTGTGATGGTAGATCTAAAATAATTTCTGACATTTTTTATAATAACATTTATAAATAAAATATATTAAAATAATATCTCAATTATAACCTTTCTAAAGATTTTAAAATGAATGAAAAAAATATAGTAATTATTGGAGGAGGCCAGGCATCCTCCCAGGTAGCAACTTCTCTTAGGCAGAAAAACTGTAAAGGCGATATCACTATCATGTCATCTGAGGCATATCTTCCCTATCAAAGACCGCCTCTATCAAAAAAATACCTTTCTGGTGAATTAGAATCTGAAAGACTCTACCTAAAGCCAGAAAAATTTTATCAAGATCAAAATATTAAACTAATGCTTAACTCTTATGTCGAAGAAATCGATAGAAAAAATTCTAAGCTTATTTTCTCGAAGCTTAAAGATGGTGAAGGTACAATTGATTATGATAAATTAGTTATTGCAACTGGGACGTCACCTAGACTTATTCCACTCAATAATCCTAATTTGAAAGGTGTTCATTATCTAAGATCAATTGATGATGTGGAAGGAATTAAAAAATCATTAATTAATGCGAAGAATATGGTAATTATCGGCGGTGGGTATATAGGCCTGGAAGTAGCAGCTGTTGCAAAGAAGTTAGGCTTAAATGTTACTGTTGTTGAAATGGCAAGCCGAATACTTGAAAGAGTAACTAGTCCCGTTATTTCATCATTTTATCATTCCTATCATGAGTCACAGGGCGTGAATATAATGACTAGCACTTCTGTTGATGGGATTAATGGTAACGAGAAGGTCTCTTCAGTTGAAACCTCTATAGGCTCTATTGATGCTGATATTGTTGTTGTTGGGATTGGAGTTTTACCTTGTCAGGAACTAGCTGAAAAGAGTGGTGTCCAGACAAATAATGGAATTGTAGTAAATGAATTTTGTGTTTCATCGGATAAAAATATATTCTCTGCTGGTGATTGTACGCTTCATCCTAGTCCATTTTATAAAAAAGATATAAGATTAGAATCTGTTCACAATGCTATTGAACAAGGAAAAACAGTCGCCTCCTCAATAATGGGGGAATTTGTTTCCTATAACCAAATACCATGGTTTTGGTCTGATCAGTATGATCTAAAGTTTCAAATTGCAGGTCTCAATAGCGGCTACGATGAATACATCATTCGAGGCAAACCTGAGGATAACTCTTTTTCTGTTTTTTATTTTAAAGATGGGTTGATGATATCCTCTGATTGCATTAACTCAGCCCCAGAGCATATGATGTCTCGAAGATTTATCTTTAATAAAACAGAAATCGACCTCGAAAAGCTTCATGATAAAAACATTTCAATGAAAGAGGTTATTTAGTTTAATTAATAACGATAATGGTCTGGTTTAAAAGGACCTTGAGGGCTTAATCCCAGATATTCCCCCTGGTCTTTTGTTAACGTCGTTAGCTTAACGCCCAGTTTATCTAAATGAAGTAATGCTACTTTTTCATCTAGATATTTTGGAAGAACATAGACTTTCCGTTCGTAATTTTTATTATTATTCCATAACTCTATCTGAGCTAAGACTTGGTTAGAAAATGAAGCACTCATTACAAAACTTGGATGTCCTGTAGCACAACCTAAATTTACTAATCTACCTTCAGCGAGGAGTATAATTTTTTTACCATCAGGAAATTCAATTTCATCAACCTGAGGCTTTACATTCTGCCATCTAAGATTTTTTAATGCATCCACCTGAATCTCACTATCAAAGTGACCAATATTACAGACTATCGCCCTATCCTTCATTTCACGCATATGGTCAATTGTTATGATATCTTTATTACCTGTTGCAGTTACAAAAATATCTCCTTTAGAGGCTAACTCATCCATCGTAGTAACTTCATAACCCTCCATGCTTGCTTGTAGTGCACAGATAGGATCAATCTCAGTAACAACAACTCTAGCACCTTGAGATCGTAAAGATTCAGCTGACCCTTTTCCTACGTCACCAAAACCACAAACAACAGCGGTTTTACCTGCCAACATAACATCTGTTGCACGCTTTATTCCATCAACTAAACTTTCCCTGCAGCCATATAAATTATCGAACTTTGATTTAGTTACTGAATCATTTACATTTATTGCCGGAACTCCCAATGTTCCATCTTTTTCCATTTCATAAAGTCGAAGAACTCCAGTAGTTGTTTCTTCTGATAATCCTTTAATATTTTTTAGTATTTCTGGATATTTTTTATGAACTAATTGAGTAAGGTCACCACCATCATCAAGTATCATATTTGGAATCCATCCACCAGGTCCCTGAATAGTTTGTTCAAGACACCATTCATACTCTTCTTCAGTTTCACCTTTCCAAGCAAAGACAGGTATTTCTACTTCTGCCATTGCAGCAGCAGCATGATCCTGGGTTGAAAAAATATTACAAGATGACCATCGAATTGTTGCGCCTAGATGAATTAATGTTTCTATTAATACAGCAGTTTGAACTGTCATATGAAGGCATCCAACAATATTAGCCCCTTTCAACGGCTGAGAGTCTTTGTATTCTTCTCTAAGTGAAATAAGCCCAGGCATCTCAGTTTCTGCTATAGCTATTTCTTTACGACCCCAATCCGCAAGACTCATGTCTGCTACTTTAAAATCATCAAAACTCATAATATTCTCCAAGTAAATTATTAAACAACTATATATAATGAAAACAAATATATTACACGAAAATTATAATAGTTATTTTTAGTAAATTAATAATTTAACTAAAAAGTTTTGCAAAATATCTATTTGTTATTTTCAGATAAAATCTCACTTGCAATTGATATATATTTTTGTGCAGAATCCTTTGTTTCTTGAGCCACTCCACTAAGGTCATTAGAATCACGTAACCCAATTAATTTGACTAGCATTGGGAGGTTAACTCCTGAAATAATTTCAATTTTACCAGTCTTAAGAAAGGAGATTGCTAAGTTTGATGGTGTCCCTCCAAACATATCTGTCAACATTACTATCCCATTATTATTATCAATTTTTTTTATTGAACCCTCTATATCATTTTTTCTTTCATCAAGATCATCGTCAGAACTTATGCATATTATTTCTATATTTTTTTGAACCCCTAGAATATGCTCCATTGCTGATTTCAGTTCCAATGCAAGATTTCCATGAGTTACAATAATTATTCCTATCATTACTTATCCTTTTTACCTCTATTTAAAGGTAGCCTTATTGTAAAAATTGCTCCACCGTCCATTCCATTCGTAGCAATTATAGTTCCATTCAAGGATTTTACGATTTGTTTGCATATTGATAGCCCTAATCCAGAATTATTTCCAAAACTTTTTTCCTGCGGTCGATATGTATAGAATCTTTCAAAAATTCTTCCAAGATTTTCTTTAGGAATACCTGGACCTTGATCTTTAATTTCAATTATAGCATCTGTTTTACTAGTAGATGCGTTAATATATATATTGGATCCCTCCTTTGAGAATGAAATAGCATTATCAACTAAATTATAAAATACCTGAGCGATACGATCTCCAATTCCCATAACTTCTATTTTTTCTTTTGATAGCTTAAGGTTTATATTTATATTAATTTTCTTAGTAATATTTGTTTGTGTCACCTCCATTACGGATTCAAGAACATCTCTTATATCTATTATCTCAAACTCACCTTTGGCTAGCTCAACTTCCAGCCTTGATGATGATGAAATATCTGAGATTAAACGATCTAATCTTTTAAGATCTTTAAAGGCAATTGTGATTAGTTGTTTTTTCTCTTCTTCTTCATTTGATATTTGAAGTGTTTCCATGGCGCTTTGCAATGAAGTTAATGGATTTTTAAGCTCATGAGCAACATCTGCTGCGAATGCCTCAACAGACTTTACCCTATCTTGAAGAGCTCTAGTCATTCTTTTAACTGATTTTGCTAAAACACCTATCTCATCCTTTCTATACTCCATTGCAGGTATTTCACCTATCCCTGCATTAGAAACACCCTCTGTTGCCTTGGCTAGTCTATTGAGTGGCCTTGCAATTGTGCTCGATAATGATATTGATAAAAATAGGCTTATTGACAAGGCAATTAAGAATGCCCTCAAATATCTTTGTCTTTCTTCTTGAAGTATTCTTCCAATATCACCTTCTTGTGTTGATAATAAAAGTACCTCCTTTTTTAAATTATTTCTTTGAAGGGGTATGCTTACATGAACAGTGATTCCTCCATTTTCTAACTTGTATTCCCTAGCCTTTGTTTTCCCCTCAATAGCAGCTCTTAGATCCAGCTTTGAATAGCCTTCACGAGGCAAAAGAGGTGCATCCCTATCAAAAAACTCTTTTATTATTTTTATAAAATTTGAGAAGAAGAATTTTGAGTCCTCATTGACTCTATCTAACTCTTTTTTGAAGTCCTTAGAATCAAAAATTTTTACTAGGTCATCATTAAAAATTTGTGTTCTAGCTATCCTAGTAGCAGTCCAATTTTCTGTTATAAATAAGTTGTCCATATTACTTGTTTCTTGATTTCCGACATCGGAACTAAGTGTAAAAGAAAAGGCAATAAGGTTTGCTTGTAAGATTAAAGCTTCCTTTCTAGCTTCAATAAGATTATTTTCAGATTTATCGACTAATATAAACCCTATGGCGAGAAAAATAAGTCCAATTATATTTATTGCAATAATTCTTGCACCCAACGATCTTATTTTTAAAAAATTTAGCATTATTCTTTAATATAGCGATATCCAACGCCATAAAGAGTCTCTATTGACTCAAAACTTTCATCTAAATCTTTAAATTTTTTTCTTAATCTTTTTATATGACTATCAATTGTTCTGTCATCTACATAAATATCATCATCATAAGCTGCCGACATTAGTTGATCTCTACTTTTCACATATCCTGGCCTTGACGCCAGGGACTCTAATAATAGAAATTCTGTTACAGTTAGTTTAATAGGCAGGCCATTCCAAAAGCATTCATGTCTACTCATATTTAAAGATAGTTTTCCGCGCTTTATAATATCATTGCTATCAGTATTATTTAAATCTTTCACTTCCTTAGAGCGCCTTAAAATTGCCCTCACTCTTTCAATCAATAATTTTTGAGAAAATGGCTTTGTAATATAATCATCTGCTCCCATTTTTAAGCCAAGGAGCTGATCAACCTCTTCATCTTTTGAGGTCAAGAAAATAACTGGTAAATTAGACGTCTGCCTCAATTTTTGAAGGACCTCCAAACCATCTAGTCTTGGCATTTTTATATCTAAGATAGCTATGTCGTAATTATCTTCTCTTAATGAATTTAATCCCGAGAGACCATCTGAAAAAGTACTAATTATATAGCCTTCTGACTTAAGGGCTAGACTTAAGGAGGCTAGAATATTCTGGTCATCATCTATTAAACATATTTCAGTCATTTTATGCCTTTTTTAGTTAACTAATTCACTTAATTAAACTATATAGTACGTTACATTGCTTGTTGACAATTTTCTGATATAAGTGTGAATTAAATTTTATAAATTAAGGGGTAAATAGTGAAAGAAGTAGGCGAGAATTTTTCAACATCAGGTCCCGAGAATCATGGGTTTTCATCATTAAATAGTGTTTCCTGGAATTTAAATCAAGAAGAAATATATAAAATTATACTGGATAGAGGTGAAGGAAAGCTATCTAAGGATGGCGCAATGGTTGTCGAAACTGGAGTTCACACTGGTAGATCTGCCCAAGATAAATTTGTTGTAAAAGAACCGCAAAATGAAAATCAAATTTGGTGGGATAATGCAAAAGAGATGTCTGAAAATAATTTTGATACTCTTTATGAAGATATGATAGATTTTTCTAATAATAAGGATCTCTTTGTTCAAGACCTTTATGGAGGTGCTGACCTTCAACATAGATTACCTACAAGAATTTATACAGAGTATGCCTGGCATTCTTTATTTATTCAAAATTTATTAATAACTGTTAAAGATGATGAAAAAAATTCTTTTGATCCTGAATTTGTAATTATTGATTTACCAAGTTTTAAGGCCGATCCCAAAAGACATGGCTCACGATCAGAAACAATTATAGCAGTGAATTTTGCTAAAAAAACTGTTCTAATTGCTGGAACATCTTATGCTGGTGAAATCAAGAAGTCAGTATTTACAATGTTAAATTTTCTTTTACCCCCTAAAAATGTGATGCCTATGCACTGCTCTGTAAACGTTGGAGATCAAAACGATTCTGCAATATTTTTTGGACTCTCAGGAACGGGTAAGACTACTCTATCTGCCGATCCAAAAAGAACATTAATTGGTGATGATGAGCATGGTTGGTCTGAAAACGGTCTATTTAACTTTGAAGGCGGTTGTTATGCTAAAATGATAAGACTTTCAAAAGAAGCTGAACCCGAAATATATGAAACAACTAAAAAAGTAGGAACTATTTTAGAAAATGTTGTGTTAAATGAAGAAACTGGTGAGTTAGATCTAGATGATGACTCTCTTGCTGAAAATACAAGAGGTGCATATCCTTTATCCTCTATTCCTAATTCAAGTGAGACTGGAAGAGGCCCTATACCTAAAAATATTATTCTTCTCACTTGCGATGCTTTTGGAGTCTTACCCCCAATTGCTAAGCTATCGCCATCGCAAACAATGTATCACTTTTTATCTGGATATACTGCTAAAGTTGCTGGTACTGAAAAAGGTGTAACTGAACCCGAGGCAACATTTTCTGCATGCTTTGGCGCCCCCTTTATGCCAAGACATCCTTCTGAATACGGTAATTTATTAAAGAACCTAATTCATAAATATGATGTAAATTGCTGGTTAGTAAATACAGGATGGTCCGGCGGCCCGGTCGGAGAGGGAGAAAGGATGCCAATAAAAGCTACTCGTGCCTTGTTATCGGCTGCTCTTGATGGAACACTTAATAGCGCTGAAATGAGAACTGATGAATTCTTTGGATTTGAAGTTCCTCTGTCAGTTGAAGGAATCGATAAAACAATTCTAGTTCCTAGAAATACTTGGTCCAATAAAGATGGCTATGACTCTCAGGCAAGTAAGCTTGTTAAAATGTTTTCCAAGAATTTTTCTATTTTTGAAGAACATGTTGATCAAGATGTTATTAATGCAGCCCCTAGCATCAATGTTGCATAATAATTTCTTTAGTGAGCCTGATCCCAATTTTTTCCAAAAGCTGCCTCGACTTCTAGATCTACTGATAGCTCAATAATTGGTTTGTGAGCATTTGACATTTCATTTTTTACTAAATTAATAGTCTTTTCAACATCCTCATCTTTTGTTTCAAAAATCAATTCATCATGTACTTGCATAATCATTTTTGATGATAGGTTTTCTTTTTTTAAAGTTTGCGGGATCTTTATCATTGCTCTTTTAATTATATCGGCTGCGGTTCCTTGTATAGGCGCATTAATTGCAGCTCTATCCATAAAGGCTTTACCCCCTGGACCACGACTCATTGAGCTATCTATTATACATTTTCTACCAAATAATGTTTTTACAAAGCCATTATCTTTGGCAAATTCCTTTGTTGTTTCCATGTAATCCTTAATGGATGGAAACTTTTCAAAATACGATCTTATGTAATCTGAGGCCTCTGATCTGGAAATACCCAGCTGATTAGATAAACCAAAAGCTGAAATTCCATATATTATTCCAAAATTTATAGCTTTTGCTCTGCGCCTAATCTCATTATTCATATCTTTTAAGGGAACTCCAAAAACTTCTGATGCTGTCAAAGAATGAATATCTATTTTTTCTTTAAAGGCTTGTTTTAAGTTATTATCATTCGCCATATGAGCGATTATTCTTAGTTCAATTTGGCTATAGTCTGCGCTAATTAAGGAACTTCCTTCTTCTGCTATAAATGCACTCCTAATCTCTCTTCCATCCTCATTTCTAATAGGTATATTTTGTAAATTAGGGTCTGAAGAAGATAGTCTTCCCGTTGATGTCGAAGACATTGCGTATGATGTATGTATTCTATTAGTTTTTTTATTAATAAATGTTGGAAGGGCATCAGTATAAGTTGATTTTAATTTTGAAAGCCCTCTCCACTCTAAGAGAAGTTTTGGTAAGACGTTTCCATTTGATGCTAGGAATGTCAATGTATCAGCATCCGTGGACCAAGAGCCCGAAGGAGTTTTTTTGCCTCCCTTTATACCAAGCTTATCAAATAATATCTCGCCAACTTGCTTGGGTGATCCAAGATTAAATTCGACACCCACTACCTCAAAGCACTTCTCTTCAATTTTTTTTATCTTTGATGCAAATTTTTCAGATAGCTTATTAAGAATTTTTTCATCTACAGAAACACCATGCTTTTCCATTTCCATTATTATTTTTGCCAATGGCCGCTCTATTGTTTCATATACAGAAGAAAGCCTATCTTCTGCTAGTTTAGGTTTTAATAGCTTCCAAAGTCTTAGTGTTATATCTGCATCCTCTGAAGCGTATTTACTAGCGGTTGAAATATCTATTTCATTAAATACTTTTTGATTTTTTCCTGTTCCAGCAATTTCTTTAAACGATAAAGCATTGTGTGATAGATAATTCTTAGCTAATGCATCAAGATTATGCCTTATTCCTCCTGAACCAATTGAATATGAGATTAACATTGTGTCATCATAGGGAGCTATAGAGATGCCATACTTCTGAAGAACCAAGCCATCATATTTTTTGTTATGGAGTATTTTCAATATACTTTGGTCCTCCATTATTTCTTTTAATATTACTAGGGCTTGATTTAATTCTATTTGAGGACTTTTCTCTAAATGCTTTATGGGAATATAACAGGCTTCGTTATTGCTTATAGCAAAAGAAAAGCCTATGAGGTTTGCCTCAATTGCGTTTAGAGAGTCGGTTTCTGTATCAATTGCCACATAACCCTTTTCAGAAATTTTTTCTTTCCATTCGTTCAACTGGTCAATGTTTTGTATGGTGGAATATAGATCATAATCAAATTTCTTTATATCCTCCAAGGGAGCTTTGGTTTCATAAACATCTTCTTTTGGTGTAAAATTTAATTTAATTTCTTGGGTATCTATTTTTTCAGACGAAAGATTGAATTCTTTTGCTTTTTTTTCTGTGAGAGTTCTAAATTCCATTGCCTTAAGAAAAGAGATTAATTTTTTAGGTTCAATCGATTGAATCTGGATATCTTCTATAGGAATTGGGAGTTCAATATCATCTTTTAGTGTAACTAGCTCTCTGCTAATCCTAGCTTGATTAGCAAACTCTATAACACTTTCTCTTCTTTTTGTTTGCTTTATTTTGGAGGCATTTTCAATTAGTTTTTCTAAATCACCGTACTCATTAATTAACAGCGCTGCTGTTTTAATGCCTATCCCAGGTACACCCGGAACATTATCAATAGAGTCTCCCGCTAGAGATTGTACGTCGATAACTCTGTTTGGTTTAACTCCAAATTTTTCAATAACTTCTGGCTCATTAATTGTACGATTTTTCATCGTATCAAGCATACAAGCCCCGTTACCTACTAGCTGCATAAGATCTTTATCTGACGAAACAATGGTTACTTGCATTCCTTTAGAAAGTGCAGCTTTCGTATAGCTTGCTATTAAATCGTCAGCTTCATATCCTAGAAGTTCGACGTGAGGAACATTAAAAGCATTCGTAGCGTCTCTGATTACAGGGAATTGAGGAATTAGATCTTCTGGCGGACTTGATCTATTAGCCTTGTAATCTGGATAAATATCATTACGAAATGTTTTTCCCGATGCATCAAAAACTACTAAAAGGTGGGTTAGATTATTTCTTTGTTTTTCATCTCTTATAAGTTTATCAAGCATATTACAGAAACCTGAAATTGCACCTACTGGAAATCCATCAGACTTTCGAGTTAATGGAGGTAGGGCATGGTAGGCTCTAAAAATATAAGTTGATCCATCTACTAAATATATATGTTTTTGATTATTGCTCATGTCTTTTATATTTTTACTATTGCACTTAGTTTAAGTAGATGAAAGATTCAATTATACTAATATAAAAAATATTAAGAGAGATATGAAAAATAAAAATCTTCCAGATAATGCAATAGAAATTTCAGGGCTATCGAAGGAATATAAAGGGGTTGGAGGAGCTAAAAACTTATTAGCTCTTGATTCTATTGATTTAAAAATTCCAAGAGGATCAATGTTTGGTCTTTTAGGTCCCAACGGAGCTGGTAAGTCTACATTTATTAATATTCTTGCAGGGTTAACAGTTAAAACATCAGGTAAAGCTGTAGTTTGGGGTTTCGACCTTGATAAAAATCCTAGATCCGTAAGGGCATCTCTTGGAGTTGTCCCTCAGGAGATTTATGTAGATCCATTTTTTTCACCTAAAGAAACATTGCATCAACAAGCTGGTATGTATGGAGTTCTTCCGAAAGATCGTAATGTAGACTTTCTTCTTAAAACCCTTGATCTTGAAGATAAGGCCGATTCTTACACTCGGACACTTTCAGGGGGAATGAAAAGAAGACTTCTTGTTGCTAAATCAATGGTTCATAGGCCTCCAATTTTAATCTTAGACGAGCCAACAGCTGGTGTTGACATTGAACTTCGTCAGCAATTATGGACATATATTAGAAAACTTAATGAGTATGGAACAACTATTATTTTAACAACTCACTATCTCGAGGAAGCAGAAGAACTTTGTGATACGATTGCAATTGTAGATAATGGTAAAATTGTAAGATGTGCACCAACACAAGAAATCCTAAATGATGCAGACTCAAAGAGTTTAATAGTAAAGCCTATGGATGGCTTGAAAGATCTTAATCCTGCGCTCAAGGAAATGGGAGCTATAACTGATAAAGACAACAATATCATAATTGGCTATAATCCAAAGAATGAAACATCTAGAGATATTCTGAGAAAGGTCGAGGAATCAGGTCTTTCCGTTAGAGATTTTTCAGTTTCAGGTGCTTCACTCGAGACTGTTTTTCTATCAATTACTTCAAAAAAATAAACATAAAAAAAGCGCGAAGAAAATATCGCGCTTAATTTATTTATCTTATCTAATATTAGAAATTAGCACCAAATGTAATACCAAACATTCTTGGCTCCATATAGAAGTCATTTCTAAATTGACCTGAAGATGGATCTGTAAAATACGCACCTGTTTGATTATCATCATCTGCTAGATTCTGAACCCACAGCCTTGCATAAAACCCAGAGTCTGTTGGCTTAATAATAACTTGAGCATTAATCACATCCCAAGAATCTATACTATCTCTTGATGAGTTATAAAGACGAGTCCACATTGAGTCCTGCCAGTAATAATCTATACGTGATATCACTTGAAGATTAGTTTCAGTGAAATCAGCAGTATATTCCACACCAACATGTGCAGTTGCCTTAGGTGCATTTGTTAACTCATTTCCACCTAAATCATATTCTACTTCATAGAATCCACCTAAACCAGCAGCAGTTAATTTCGATGCCATAGCGTTACAATTACCAAGCGTTGGTAATGCGCCCATTCCAAAAATCTGTGCTAGGGGATCCATAGTTCCGGAAGGATCAGCAGAATCAAAATTGTTAACAGAAAGTGTTTTTGGAAGAAGGTATACATCTAAAGCACCGGCTGCAGGGTTAGCATTTAAAACACCACCACCTATACCAGCAAGCAATTGACTCTTTTTAAATCCACAAGTAGAGCCAGTTCCAATATCTTTTAAAACCCAGCCTTCTGTATCACCAATTCCTCTTCCAGTCAGATCATGTGGGTTAAGTGATTTTGTTCCATTAGCAACTTTTGTATCAAGGAAAGAAAATTGGGCATCAATTTTTAAACCAGGTACCTGAGGGGGTGACCAAGCTAGCTCTGCTTCTAAGCCAGTCATCTCTGCATCAATATTTTCATTAACAGAAGTACGAGCTATAATTTTTGAAACTTGCAATCCTTGGTAATCATAATAAAATGCTGAGAGATTAGCAATTAATGTATTATCTCTTAAAACATTTTTCATACCAACCTCAAATGCATCAAGAAATTCAGGCTCTGCTTGTGCAGCTACACCAGCAAATAATACTGGATCTACAGGCGGATTAAATAAACCTGGGCGATAACCACGCGATATACTTGCGTATATTAAAGTAGAGTCGGTTGATTCAAGGTTAGGTGACCAATCAATTGAAGCTTTGTAAGTAACTTCTTCTTCGGTAAGTGTTGTAGGATTACCATTAAGTGCTCTTTGTTCACCAGGAGCAGGGATTGGTTGAAGTGCAGGTGCAGCTAGCCCAGCAAAAACTAAACCTAAATTAGGGTCTGTTCTTTGTATAGATGCTAGGACTGGGTCTCCAACAGCAGTGCCTCCTGCAAGAATAATTGAGTTAAGAAACTGCTGGGCATCAGCAACACTTTTCTCAGATTCATTCCATCTTACACCGAATGTTAATCTAGTATCTTCATTAGCATCATAATAAACTTGTGCAAAAATTCCCTTTCTTTCAAGTTCATAAGGATTTGTAAGATTTCTGTAATGCGAGGGATATAATCTTGCACCACTAAGAATAGGAGCAAGCGCTACCGCATCACCACCATTAAAATATACATCATAAAGATTAACAGTTTCATTTTCTAACATATTAAAGCCAGCAACAAAATTTATATTACCATCAAAATCTGATGCAAAAGTAATATCGGCATATTTATATTCATTGTCATTATATGAAGTATCATAAGCGAATGCGAAATCATAAGTACCGCCGGTAGATCCTCCAAAGATGCCCATAGCACCAAAGTTACCTGAATTAGGATCTGTAAAGCCTGAGATTGGAAGCACTCCATCTGAAAAAAAAGGATTAGTTCCTTTAAATAATTTTGTTCTCCCATCATTTTGGGAATAGTCTTGCTGCGATAGAATCCCACTTTCATGATAAGCAAAGTTTGCTTTTATAGATATATTCTCAATTGAATTATTTTCAATTGCAAGAATATAAGCCTTCTCATTAACTTGATAAACAGGATCAATAGCTTGATATGTTTCCCTGATTCCAAAAAGGGGTTGCGCAGGGGCTGTGTCTAGAGGGCTAAAACTTGCCATACCTGCTGCTCCGAGGAGTAATCCATTAAGACCTCCAGGTCCTTGAAAGGAGTCTCTACCAAACTTAAATGGATGACAGCCATATGATGGTGTTTCAGTCATTTTACACATTTGACGACCGGCACGAGCTCTATTGTCATCTTCTTCAAAATTCATATACGTAAATCTTGCAACAGTATCTTCATTTAAGTCTGCTTCTAGAACAGCCCTATAGGAAATAATATCTCGTCCATCAATATCTTCACCCTCTTTTCCAGGGAACATATTTGTTAAAAAACCTTCTCTACTTAATTTCATTCCTGATACTCTAAGACGAAGATTATCTGCCAATGGCATATTCATCATAATTTTAATTTTTTTATGATTGTAGTCTCCGATCTCTAATTCAGCAGAAGCGGCAGCTTCTCCAGTGGGTCTATTAAAGAGCATATTCACTGTACCAGCTGTAGCATTAGCACCGTACAGTGTTCCTTGAGGGCCTCTTAAAACTTCAACACGTGAGACATCATAAAATTCGGTTTCAAATACTCTTGTTGGAAGAGGGACATCATCAAGGTGATAAGCAACAGCACCATCTCCTGAAGCAGCAACCGCTGCAGAAGCAACACCCCTAATAGACATACTTCCACCAGTAAAATTCCCACGTGTATAAGTAACACTCGGAATGGTAAATTGAAGATCACCAAAATTTTCAATTTGCTGAAGCTGAAGCGCGTCAGCGCCAAATGCAGAAACGGCAATTGGAACATTTTGAATACTTTGTGCAGTTCTCTCAGCGGTAACTAGAATTTCTTCAATTCCAACTGTTTTTGCCTTATTTTGTTCTTCTTGAGCTAAAGCTATATTAGAAAAGAATAATGGTGCAACCATGAAAATGGCCACGAATATGATACGTTTTGACATTTACTGCCCCCTTTTACTTACGTTTTACCGCAATTGTTATTATTTTTATTAGGCTTGTCATAATAGAATACTAATTAAATCATTGATGACAATAGTAATTTAAATAAAAAAAACGCAGTGTACCTTAATTGCAACATATTGTTACATCTTAATTCAGTACACTGCGTTAAAGGAAATCAAATCAAAGCCTAACATTCTTTGGTTCTCTCTCCCCCCACCACGCTCCAATTAAGAAGTTATTATTATTATTATTGTGGCCCTAAAATAATCCTACCCCTTAAAATTTTTTTCACAAGACTTATTTTTATAATTTTATCTAAAGTATTAAAGGCTTAAGAATAAGATTAAAGTTTGGTTTAATATTTCAATCAGATATTAAAAAAGGCGACTTAAAAAGCCGCCTTAATTATTTTTATTTAAATTACTTTTTTTAGAATTCTTTTCCCAAAGTAATTCCCATCATTTTAGGTTGGTTTGGATATACTGCAAAAGATCCAGGTGAGCCTGGCACTCCAAATGCTGTTTGAACGTATTCATCATCATTTAGGTTTCTACCCCAAATCATAAGGTTCCATCCTGTATCTTCATTTTGGAGACCAAAACTTGCATTTATCGTACCGACTTCACGTGGAGCTAATGATGTTGGGACATTATCTGTAGCCTGTATTTTACTTTCGTAAACATACTCTGCTCTAACAAAACCAGTAACCGCACTTGATACATCAAATGTATATGCACCAGATACAGTGATCGCTAGCTCTGGTACGCCACCAGGAACTTCCCCACTAAAATCTTTGTAACGTGCAAGCGCACCATCTACAATTGGACAATCATCTGATGCAGGAGCTGATAATGTTGAATCACAGGGTCCATTAGTAAATGATCCGTATTTTGCATCAATCATACTTGCATTAAATGTTAAAACAAAATCCTGACTTAAATAGAACATAGAATCAACTTCGATACCTTTGTGACGTTGCTCGGCAACATTTACTAAATTAAAGCCTGTACCAACAAAAAGATTTGATTGGATATTATCTACTGTCATATCAAATAATGTTACATTTAAATAACCATTGCTAAAGCTCTTCTTGAAACCAAATTCAATATTTTCAGCTTCTTCAGGATCCGCATAATATAGGCTATTATCCATTGGTAGACCTGAATACACAGTAGCATTCGCTGATAGATTTACAGAGATAGCTTTAAAGCCTGTTGAGTGACTAAAATATACTGAAAGATCATCATCAAGTTCGTGAACAATTTTAAATGAATGAGTTACATCATCTGAGTCCCACTTTCCATCTTCTGTAGCGTTTGGATAATTATAAAACGGTGGGAAGAATTGAAAGCCAGCCAATAGAGCAGTACTAGGGTCTAGAGCGAATGGAATTTCAGCAAAAGCATCATTTATAATAACATTTGAAACAACACTCTTCTCATCTTTTGAATAACTTATTCCAAGTGAAACTGTAGTGTTGTTAGTGACATCATAGTCAAAGTTTGCAAACAAACTAAAAGCTTCATTGTCAACATCAAAATATTCATTTTGAAGACCAGAGTTAAGTCCATACCATGAAGCTCTTTGTTGAGCTGCAAGTCCTGGAATGATTGCCGCAATTCCGCCATCAAGTGCTGGGCTTCCTGTTGAAACACCAGCTAAAACTCCACCAATCTGTGTAGTTGAAAGAGGAGGAAGAGCAGTACCAAGAAGTGCCATTTGTACAGCTGATGGTAGAGCAGATATTTGCGCAAGAGCCCCAACAGCAACTTGACCAGAGATTGCATTTAATGAAGTTGGCACAGCAGAAAGAATAATATCTACTAGAGTTGATATATTTTCTTTATAAAGCACATCCCTGTCATGCTTAACTTTCTCATCCTGATAGTAAGCTCCTACCATCCACTGAAAAGGCCCATCATTATTTGAGCTAAGCCTAAATTCTTGTGTGAATGTTTCAAATTCATCTTCAATACGATTTGTAAGTAATGGCATTCCGCTGAAGTCTACATCACCAAAAACTTTCTGAGAATTTTCACGAAATGATGTGATGGACTGGAACGACATTGTATCAAGTTCCCAATCAATATGAGCTGATAATCCTTTACCTTCAAATTCACCTGTTGGATCATTATTAAGATATGTTGTGTAACCATAAGTATCCACTGGGTTAACAATCACTTGCTTACCTAATGCTCCGCCAATAACAAATGCTCCGCCAAGTGTTGCGTTACCATTAGCAACTGCAGCAGTTGTACAGCAATTTTCATCAGATTGATCATAATCAGCAATGATTCTTAGTGTTACATTTTCTGAAATTTCAGTTAATAGCTGACCTCTAATTGATTGACGATCTCTATTATTAATCTTTGTTCCCAAAAAGAGGTTGTCGACAAATCCGTCACGCTCAGTTGTTGAAGCAGAAAGTCTAAAAGAGGTTTTTTCTGTTATAGGTCCGGTGACTGTTCCTCTAAGTTTTTTTAGACCATAGTCTCCACCAGTAAGCTCAATTTTTCCACCAAACTCTTGTTCTGGACGTTTTGTTGTAATGCTAATAACACCAGCTGATGCATTTTTACCAAAAAGCGTTGACTGCGGTCCTTTAATAACCTCGATACGTTCTACAGAAATTAAATCATTAAGTGCGGATTGATTTCTTGAAATCATAACGCCATCTATTGAAATAGCTACAGCAGGTTCAACACCTGGATTATTTGCACCATTGCCAAATCCTCTAATTAAAAAGGTGTTTTGGTTTGCGAATTGTTGTTGGGCTATTTTTAAAGATGGAACTGATGACTGAAGATCAAGCACATCATTAATAGCCAGTTGATCCATTTGCTCAACGCTAATAACTGAAATAGATATAGGCGCATCCTGAAGGGATGTTGCTCTTTTAGTAGCAGTAACAACTATTTCTTCAATTGAAATAGAGGGTGTATTTTCTGTTTGAGCGGGTAAATTAGTTGCAGTAACTAAAGTTAGAGTTGCAAAGATTGCAATCGCATTTAAATGCCAACGCATAAGTAGTCTCCCCATGAGTTAACAATTCTTTATTATTATTATTATTGATTGTTATGTTTAAAAAATTCATTCTAAAGTATTGATTCATTGACTACAATAAAAAAAATTCAAATAATTTAATATTTGTCTCTTATTTACAACACTATTTACGTAAGATTTATCGCGTTGAGTCTCATTTTTAAAAAATCATTTGCCAAAATCTCTTCTGGGTAAATATTTGGATTTTTTTTATCTATACATTTTGTGAGAGTTTTTATTGAAAAGCTAGGGTTTAGATGTATAAAAAAAGGCATTGAATAACGTGATGCATTTTTACCATCATTAATTGGATTAATGACTCTGTGAGTAGTTGATTTAAGCTTATGATTAGTTAGCCTTTGGAGCATATCTCCAACATTGCACACAATGACTTCAGAGTTTGTAATAATAGGTACCCACTGATTATTTCTGTCTAGAACCTCAAGTCCCTCTTGTTGTGTACCAAGCAAAAGAGTTATTAGATTTATATCTTCATGAGGGGCAGCTCTAATTCCTCTTATTTTATTGTCTACAGGCGGATAATGAATGAGCCTTAAAATAGAGTTTCCTTGATTAATTTTATTGTTAAACCAATCTGGTTCAATTTCTAAGAAAGTTGCGATACAAGAGAGTATTTTTTCACCTAGATTATCTAATTCACAATATAATTTATTTAATGAATCATTAAATCCCTTGATAGAATCAACTTTTTCATTTTTGGGCATTATAATTTTATGCTTATTGTCCCAATTTGATCTCCCATGATGCCAAAATTCTTTTTGATCTGAAGAATCGGCATTTATAGCTTTTTCTATGCCAAATGGAGTATACCCTCTTTGTCCAGCCCCATCACATTGCTGATAATTCATCTTACTCTTTAAGGGAAGGTTAAATATTTCTTTTGAAAAATTTAAGGTATCATCAATAAGGTCTGCACTAATTCCATGATCTTTTATTGCAAAAAAACCAAATTCTTTGCAAGCAAGGCCAATATCTTTTGCAATTTCTTTATTACCAGAGTCGAAATTTTTAAAGGAGTTTACTGGAATATTCATTTACATTCTCACTGGTTAGTAATTATTTTATTTGCCTTAACCACAAGTACTCCAATAGGAGTATCAATTGAAAATTTTAAAGGAACCCACATTTTTTCTTTTTCAAAAAGCTTATACCAATATTTTATTGAATTCATTTCCCTGGCAGTTTCAAGGAAATCACTTTCCTCATAACCCACTATTGGATTAAAAGATCCAGCACATAAAATAACATCATGTTCAATTTCATCTATAGTAATTTTTCTTTTCTTACTTTTTTTATTCATTTTTATTTGATAAGAGCGAACCCCATCAAAGCTCTTACTGTTCTCTGTACATGGATTTTTATAAATACCGGGGACTACGAATGCACTATTGGGGTCACTTGAATTTAAGCCATATTTAGCCAAATCTTCTTTACTTAAAATATCATTATTACGGTAAGGTGGCTCAGCCTTGATACTAACAGGGAGACCATTTTCGTATTTTATTTCGGCATTTCTAGATTTATTTTTATTCTTTATTTCATAAGAAAAATTATATAGTTCAGGCTTAAGGATGCCCTGATCTGAAAAACCCTTACTTTCTGAGTTAAAAATAAAGCTAACAAACTTGTCAACTAATCCTGCAGCTTGTATTTCAGTTTTAATATTCCAGCTATCTTCACGAAGGTCTACTGAATAAATTACTTCAGCAACTCTGAGGCCACCCAGGTTAGCAGAATATGAAATAGTACTTTTAGCCTCGGCGTTAATTGGAATAATAATCAATAGTATGATCACATTAATTAATTTATATTTTTTCATTTAATTCCTATTCATTTAAACAAACACTATAATCAATTCTAGCTTGTTTTTTATAAGAGGGCTATTATCTCTTTAATTTGGAGTAAAATATGGCATATAAAGCAGTAATTTGGGATTTTGGCGGAGTAGTTACTTCAAGCCCTTTTGAGGCATTTAATAATTTTGAAAAAGATAATAATCTACCAAATGATTTAATTAGAACAATTAATTCCGAGAATCCAGATACCAATGCTTGGGCAAAATTTGAACGAAATGATATTAATGCTAGTGAATTTAATAATTTATTCATGAGTGAAGCTAAAAAGAAGGGTTTTGACATTATGGGTAGTCAAATTATAAAATTATTATCAGGAAAAATAAGACCCTTTGTGGTTGATTTTTTAAACGATCTCAAGGGAAGTTATAAATTAGGATGCATAACAAATAATGTGCAACCAGACACTAATAATCAGAATAATAATTCTAACGAAGTATCAGAAGTTATGAAAATTTTTGATCACGTTATTGAGTCTTCTTTAATAGGAATAAGAAAGCCAGACCTTAAAATATACAATATGTCTTGTGAGGCCCTTGGAGTTTTGCCCGAGGAGTGTATTTACCTTGATGATCTTGGAGTTAATTTAAAGCCTGCCAGGGCAATTGGAATGACTACTATTAAAGTTATTGATCCACAAATTGCAGTTAGTCAGGTGAAGAAATTCTTAAATATAGTATAGTTGTGTAATGGAAAACGTAGAAAAAGAAATATCTAGTTTAGGTCTTGGGATTAGAGCAAAGACGCTTATTAATCTGAGATGGATAGCTGTATTGGGACAAATAATAACATGCCTTGTTGTCGAATATTTTTTTGGATTTCAATTACCTTGGCTAGAGATACTTTTAACAATACTTGCTTTAATTATTTCTAACCTTGCGCTTTACCCTCGCTATTCCACCAACAATAGGTTAAGTGAAACTGCCACAACTGTTGTTATAGCAGCAGATATTCTTCAACTTGCGTTACTGATATTTTTTACGGGAGGTTTATCAAATCCTTTTGTTGTATTATTTATAACTCCAATTGCAATTACTGTTACAAGCTTACCTATTCGATCAACCTCCATTCTAATCTTTCTTACTATTATTTTTATAACAATTCTGGGATCTTTTAATTACCCGCTTGAAAGTAATATGCTTGATCTCTCTGTTCCACCAATTTTTATTCTTGGTATGTGGGTTTCTCTTTTTGTGACGATTTTATTTTTAACTTTTTACGCAGGTGGCCTAACCGATGAATCTAGAAAAATATCTGCTGCCCTTAAAGTAGCAGAAAATTTACTGGTTAAAGAAAAGAATTTATCTTCTTTGGATGGCTTAGCAGCTGCAGCTGCCCATCATCTGGGCACACCTTTAGGGACTATTAGCCTTATTGCAAACGAACTAAAGAACGATGAAAGCATTAATGAAAATGCAAAAAAAGATCTTATGATCTTGTCTGAGGAAGTTGATAAGTGTAAAAAAATTCTTGGTTCGCTTGGAGAGAAACCTTCTAGCGATGATGATTTAATAACAAAAATAGAACTTCAAGCACTTCTTGAGGAGTTATGTGAGTTAATTAAGGTAAAGGAAATAAAATTTTCTATTAATTTTAACGATAATGACCCTAGAATGAAAGAAATTTTATTAAGAAGACGATCCGAATTACTTTTGGGTCTTTCGAACATAATTGAGAATGCAGCTGATTTTGCATCAACTACTGTTGAGTTAAATGTCTCGAAAAGCGGAAAATTCATTAATTTAGAAATTAATGATGATGGAAAAGGATTTTCTAATTCTATTTTAAGTAGAATAGGCGATCCATATGTTTCGTCACGCTCTAAATCATCTAATAATGGCGATGGATTAGGTTTGGGATTTTTTATCTCAAAAACCTTACTAGAGCGACTGAATATTTCAGTTCAAGCTTATAATAAGGTTCATCCAGAATATGGTGCTGTGGTATTAATTAAAATTCCATATGATGTGTACAGTTGAAATTTACAAAAAAAGGACTAACTAATAGATATGACAAAATTACCTGATGATAAAAATATTATTATTGTCGATGATGATCAAATATGGCTAAATCAATTATCGAGGGCCTTAACAAGGAGAGGCTATAATACTTTTGAAGCTAAATCCGTTGCAGATGCAAAAGTTATTTTAAAATCAGAACAGATTAGTTACGGAGTAATTGATTTGCGATTGGATGATGGGGATGGACTAGAAGTAATTCTAGAACTTCAAAAAATTAATCCAAAAGCAAGATCTATAATTCTTACTGGATTTGGTAATATTGCGAATGCTGTTTCAGCAATTAAAGTTGGAGCCATAGACTACCTATCAAAACCTGCTGGAATTGATGATATTTGTGCGTCTCTTTTTGCCCAGCCTGATGAAAAGGCGGCGCCACCTGAAGAACCAATGAGCGCAAATCGTGTTAGGTGGGAGCATATTCAGCGGGTCTATGAACTGTGTGACAGGAATGTTTCAGAAACTGCTAGACGATTAAAGATGCATAGAAGGACTCTTCAAAGAATTTTATCTAAGCGAGCTCCCAGTTAATTCTCAATAACCTCTATGAATTGATTAAGTGCCTCTTCAGAAAATTTAAACATATTTTCTATCCGGTCATTAGAATTGGTGAATATATGATTTGTTTTTTCTTTTATTCCTGAAACAGCAAAACAAGAATATCCTGATGGATCACCATAACCATTCCCAGAAGGACCAGCCGCTCCAGTTTCGCCTAAACACCAGTCTGTATCGTACATAGAGCAGCCTTTTTGAGCAATTAACAAGGCAAAAGGTTCACTACTAGATCTTATATTTTTCTCTTTCAGCTCTCTTAACCTCAGGCCCGTGAGAGCACGAATTGATTGAGCTGTATAAATAACCTGTCCACCCATATAATATGAAGAAGCTCCCGGCTGTGATAAAAGAGCTGCTGATATCAAGCCACCTGAGGAAGATTCAACAACTGAAACAGTTTGTTTTTTACTTTTTAAAATTTTTGATATTTGTTCTGCAATTTTATTTAATTTATCCATTTTTTTCTCCTTTAGTAAAACGGCTTCCTTTCTTTGGAGGGTCCTCTGGTGGCCCAGCAAAGCATTGAGCAATGGACATCCATTTTTTTGCAATATTGCCATTTACTATTAAGTTAGTATCTTTAATATTTCTAACCTGAGTAACAACCTGACAAAATTCAGAAGCCTTTCCTATTATAGAGTCTTTTTTATTATTTGAATTCCATTCCCAAGTTTTATTTGATGGAGATTCTAAGATTAATTTTGGTTGCTCATTAGGAACTTCCAACGATCTATTCATAAAAGTCCAACCGAAAGTATTTATGCCAATAATCACAATATTTTTAATATGTTCTACATCGTTTCTTATGACCCCAAGCTGATCATATATTTCTTGCCCATGTGACCAAGTTTCCATATGTCGTGCTGTAATGCTTGATCTAACACTCATATCTGGGCCGGCCCACTTAACTCTTTTTTTTGGATCTGCATTTAAAAATTCTTCTGATATTTTCTCATAGTCCTTTTTCCATTCCATCAATAAATTCTGACCAGATATGTTATTTGAAAGTTCTTTCTCATGTGACCTTGCTGAATGCCCGCTTTTTATAGCAGTAAAAAAATCTTTCATAAATTTAGAGAATTTTTTTTCATTAGTTAAAGATAAAAATGCTGCATTATTCCAAACATGAAGATGATATAAGACATCATTAATTGTCCATGATTTAAATTGAGTCTTTGAATTAAAAATATCGTCATTTTTACTTTTTAGTAAATCGTAAAGTAATGAGCTCTCATTCTTAAAATCTATACTTTGTTCTAATGCCATGATTATTAATTGATAAAGTAATAATAAATTAGGGGTACCCAAATAAGTGAGGTTGTAATTAAGCCCTTTATGGCTTGGTAGATAATCCAAAGCCAAAAATAGCGCTTACAAAAGTCTTTAATTTTTTTGAACATAATTATAACCAATTCGGTATAGGTAAATTGTTTTCCTCCAAAAAACCAGCGTTAAACATTTTGTTTTGATAGCGGTTTGCTAGATCACACAAGATGGTAACAATTACCTTACCTCTACCTAATGTTTTTGCTAATTCTTTTGCACCCGCAATATTTATACCAGAAGATAGTCCTAAAAAAAGTCCCTCTTCTTGAATTAAATTATAAAGCACTGTTAGGGCTTCAGAATCTGTTACTCTTATAGGAACATCTACAGACATTCCCTTAATATTCTCAGTAATTCTTCCCTGCCCAATACCCTCAGTAATTGAACTGCCTTCTGATTTTAGTTCACCGGTTTTAAAGAAACTATACATGTTTGCACCCATTGGATCAGCAAGACCAATTGATATATTTTTATTCTTTAATTTTAAGTAAGAACCTACACCAGATAAAGTTCCTCCAGTTCCAACCGCGCAAATAAAGCCATCAATACTTCCTTCGGTTTGTTTCCATATTTCTGGACCTGTCATTTCAATATGCGCTCTACGATTAGAGGTGTTATCAAATTGGTTTGCCCAAAAAGCTCCATTTTTCAATTGCTTATTTAAATCTTTAGCAAGGCGGCCAGAGTATTTGATATAATTATTGGGATCCTTGTATGGGACTGCTGGCACCTCAACTAAGTCGGCACCAGAAAACTTAATTGCATCCTTTTTTTCTTGTGATTGAGTTTCTGGGATAACGATTGTAGTTTTATATCCTAGTGAATTTCCAACAAGCGATAATCCTATTCCAGTATTACCTGCGGTTCCTTCAACAATCATTCCCCCTTTATTTATCAATTTTTTTCTTTCGGCATCTTTTATAATATAAAGTGCTGCCCTATCTTTTATTGATTGCCCTGGATTGAGGAATTCTGCTTTCCCATAAATTTTACATCCTGTTTCTTCGGAGGCACTTTTTAAGTAAATTAATGGAGTATTTCCAATCATTTCTATTATATTATTATAATTTTTCATGCATTTAAGCCTTTATGTCACATATGAAAGGGTATATGAAACGATGTATGTAATTGATAATATTAATTCATCATTAATTAATTAAATAGTTAACACAATAAAACATATAAAAAAATGATAAGTATTTTGCCATTTAAGATAATATCTAGAATATATAAATTAGTTTTTATAGCCTCACTTTTAGTTGCTCCAAATATTTCTTATTCTCAAAAATCAACTGAAGTTGAAGATATACTGGTTGTAGGCAGTAGAATTAGCAATGCAAAACTAACAAAAATTTTACCTGTAACAATTATTACATCAAAAGAAATTGAATTGCTTGGCATAGACTCAGGCGATGATTTGATTGGAAGTCTGGTTGAGCAAGGAACAAATAAATTTAATGATGCTGGTAATGCCATTGCTGGTGTAAATAGTGCGAGAGGCGATATGGGCGCCTTTAATCTTAGAAATTTAGGAACAGGAAATACTCTGGTTTTGCTTAATGGGCGAAGATTAATAAATTCCCCTAGTTTTCAATCAGAGTCTGTTGGAGGAAGTTTTGTACCAGTTAATTCTGTAAATTCAAATATTTTACCTGTAAATGGAATTGAAAGAATAGAGGTTTTAAGAGATGGATCATCGGCTATATATGGAGCAGATGCCGTTGCTGGTGTAATTAATGTAATCACAAAAGATAAAATAGATGGTTTAAGTTTAAAAATAAAAGCAATTGAATTTGAAAACTTTAATAGATCAGATTCTCAAATCGATCTTGCTTATGGATCAAATTTCAATTCCGGAAATACATCAATATCTTTTCTATATAATCATTATGAACGCGATCCAATTCAGGCAAAGGAAGATGAACGCATGGGAATCTCTGATTGGAGACACTTTCCAGAAATCTCTCAAACTAAATGGGATACAACCCGTTTCAGACGAAGCTCTATTAATTCACCATATGGTCAGTTCGATTTTGTCGACAGTGTTAGGGATTTTAACTTTTATAATACGAATGGTTTAACTGATAAATCTGGTGAATTTGAAATTTTTCCCAATACTGACACTAAATGTCTTGAGGACTTAAATAATTCTGCATGTATAGCTTCTGATACATTAACAAAAAGATATAACCTTAATGCAGAGAGATGGGTTGTTTCAGACCTTACTAGAGATAATATTCAAACTAAATTGGTGCATAACTTTAGAAATGGAATTGATGCATTTACTGAGTTTTCATACTATTACTCAGAAACTAATCAGAATAATAGCCCTTCAGCAGCATTCTCTTCCTCGAAATTAATTGTTCCTGCATCAAACTACTGGAATCCCTTTGGGTCTAAGCTGCTTCCAGACGGAAGCATAAATCCTAATAGGCTCAGTGAGGATATTATAATTGGAATACCGAGCGGCGGATTATCTATAATAATGGATAATTATCGATTTGTTGATATTGGCCCAAGACAAGTTAATGTTGAGAAGCATACTTATAGATTTTTGCAGGGCTTAAGGGGCTCTTGGAAAAGTTGGGATTGGGAGACTGCTATATTTTTTTCTAAGGCCAAATCTAAAGATATAACAAGTAATAGATTATCAAATTCTCTTGTAGAGCAGTCATTAGCATTATCGACACCTGAAGCCTACAATCCTTTCAATGGAGGAGGTAACTATGAAGACTACCTATTGTATAGCCAGGACCAGACTCCAAGTATCGATGGATCAATTAAAGATGCAATTATTGATGTCTATAGGAAAGGCGAAAGGGAATTAAAGGGCTGGGATTTTAGAATAACAAATCTTGATTTTCTAGAAATAAGGTCAGGCTATATTTCTTTAGTAGCCGGCGCAGAATATCGTGAGGATTCATTTAAGGATGACCGCGATCCAAGATTGGATGGAACAGTTTTATATAAAGATAAAGATGGTGATACATATCCATTTGTAAGCGATGTTATGAATTCAAGTCCCACTCCTGATAGTGCGGGTAAAAGAGATGTTGTTTCTTCATTTTTTGAATTAGGTATTCCTTTGGTGTCTGATGAAATGAATATTCCTTTTGTTAAAAGTATAAATATACAATTAGCAGGAAGATATGAAGATTTTTCAGATATAGGAAGTAAGTCTGTTCCAAAAATAGCTATTGGCTGGCAGCTTGATGATCAGTTAATGTTTAGAGGTTCTTGGTCAAAAGGTTTCAGAGCTCCAAATCTTATACAAATAAATGAATCAATCGTATCACGTCAAATTTATGGAGTGGATGCACTTTTATGCCTTCAACAAATAAATACTAATGGTAAAATAGATTATTGTGATTATTCACTTCAAAGAGTTGCAAGTGGTAGCAAAGAATTAAGACCAGAAGAATCAACCAATATTTCACTAGGCATAGTTTATGAGCCTAAGAATATTAAGAATTTAATTTTTACTTTAGATTGGTGGGAAATTGAAAAGCAAGACACTATAGGTCTTTTTGGTGAGGATAATATTATGCTCACAGATTTAATTCTTAGAATGGAAACTAATGACCTTAATAATTGTTCGCTAGTTAAGTCTAGCCCATTAGTTTATAGAGAAAGTCCAGATGAGAGCGAAATTGAGAATTATCTTAATGCAGGTATTTGCCCTGCTGGACGTGTTACAAGGGTTGTTGAAAGTTATCAAAATTTAGATACAAGAATTCAAAGTGGTTTTGATTTTTCTTTATATTACTCTGCGATTAATTCGCTTGGGAATTTTAATTTTTCTTTGAATATTGCTAAATTAGAAAAATTTAAACAAAAAGCTGGTAACGATTTTATTAGACTTATTGAAGCACAAGAAAACGGAATTATTCCTAAGGAACTTGCCATCAGTGGTTTTTCAGATCTTTTGGAAAAGGATGGGTCGCCTAAAATTCAGGCAAACTTAAAGCTAATTTGGAATAAAGGTTCTTGGGGGCTAGGTCTCTTTGGACAACACATTGGTGAATTTTATGAAACTAGAAATAAACTTTCAGACGGAAGTTTATGGAATGTTAAGGCCTACAATACAATAAGCGGCTACATTGATTACCGCCTAAATTTAAATTCTAATAATTCACGAATACGCTTAGGTATTAAAAATATAACTGATGAAAGAGCTCCTTTAGCTTCTGATATTTTTGGTTATTACTTTGATAAGCATGATAATTTAGGAAGACATTATTACCTTGATCTGAGTTATAAATTTTAATTGATGAAAAGAATCCTTTTTTTTATAATATTTTTTTTATCAAACCCTCTACATGCTGAAAATCCAGTCCTTAATAAACAATGTCTGACTAGTATTGTTCTGGTTGATTTTGATTTCCCTGGTGCGGGTAATCTTTCGTGTGAAATTATTAACTCTCAACATATAAAACTTTTTATTAATTCAGAAACAGATGACTCAATCAACCCAAGCCCTTGGTTCGCCATTAGAAAGTCAAAGCATTCTGAAAATATAAAAATTGAGTTAGATTATGGAAATTATAATTATAGATATAATCCTAAAATCAGTAGTGATAATAAGGCCTGGGATAATCTTAATATGTTAAATATTTTAAAAAAGAATAACGACAAAATTTTAGTAATTGATTTTTTACCATCAAATAAAAAACAATATATTGCATCTCAAGAGATCATTACTCAATCTTGGTACTATAATTGGTTTAATGAGCTTAAAGAAACAGGAAAAGTAAGAAGCGAAACTATTGGATTTTCAGTTTTAAAAAAACCAATTACTATGTTTTTTATAGAAACAGATATAAAAAATCCTTATATAATTATTTTAGGAAGGCAGCATCCGCCAGAGGTTACAGGCGCTTTTGCTCTTAAAGGTTTTATCGACCAGTTAGTTTCACCAAGCCAGCTTTCACAGAATTTCCTCAATCAATATAATATTATATTTGTTCCCTTGATGAACCCTGACGGAGTTGATAATGGTCATTGGAGGTATAATGTTAATAAAATTGATTTAAACCGTGATTGGGGAACTTTTTCTCAGCCTGAAACAATAGCTGTAAATGAAAAATTAATCCGATTAACTGCTAATAGTAAATTAGCCCTTTTTATTGATTTTCACTCTACTTATAATAATATTTTTTATATATCAGAGAATTCATCAAATAACTTATCAAAATTTTCTTTAGAAAATTGGATAAATAATTCTAGCTCTGGCTTATTGGGGATTGGCTATAATTTTCAGCTTATTAATTCTTCAAACAAAGACAATGGTGTCTCAAAAAATTACATCTATAATAAATATAATATTCCTTCAATGACTTATGAAGTTTCTGACAGCGAAGATAGAAAAAAAATTAAACAATCATCATCAATATTAGCGACTGAATTAATGAAATTTTTAGTGATTAATTAGATTCAAATTTTTTACTAAATAATTAATGGCGGAGAGGAAGGGATTCGAACCCCCGAGACGGTTACCCGCCTACACACTTTCCAAGCGCGCGCCTTCGACCACTCGGCCACCTCTCCTTATTAAAATATACTACAATTAATTTTCATCAAATTTAAGTGCAGAAATGAATGCTTCTTGAGGAATATTTACATTACCAAATTCTCGCATTCTTTTTTTACCTTTCTTTTGTTTTTCTAAAAGCTTTTTCTTTCGTGTCACATCACCCCCATACAACTTTTCTGTAACATCTTTTCGATAGGGTGCAATTGTCTCCCTAGCAACAACTCTAGCACCTATGGCAGCTTGTACGGGAACTTTAAATTGATGTCTTGGTATTAGCTCTTTTAACTTTTTACACATAGCTCTTCCTCGCATATCAGCTCTTTCTGAATGCACAATAATTGATAAAGCATCAACAATTTCTGAATTTACTAAAATTGTCATTTTTACAAGTTTTTCTGCCTTATATGAATCCATCTGCCAATCAAAACTAGCATAGCCGCTTGAAATTGACTTAAGTCGGTCATAAAAATCAAAAACTACCTCATTAAGGGGGAGATCATAAACAACCATAGCTCTATTGCCGGCATATGTAAGCTCTACTTGATTTCCTCGCCTATCCTCACATAACTTAAGTACTGCTCCAAGATATTCATCGGGTACTAATATCGTTGCCTTGATCCAAGGCTCTTCAATATAATTAATTAAACTAGGGTCAGGCATATCAGCAGGATTATGGAGATCTATAAAGGTTCCATCATTTAAATATATCTTATAAATAACACTTGGTGCAGTTGTTATAAGGTCGATATCAAATTCTCTCTCAATTCTCTCTCTAACAATTTCAAGGTGAAGTAAACCAAGGAATCCACACCTAAAACCAAATCCAAGAGCAGCTGAATTTTCAGTTTCATGTTGAAAGCTAGAATCATTGAGGCTTAATTTCTCAATGGACTCTCTTAGGTCTTCGAATTCACCACTATCAACAGGGAATAAACCACAAAAAACCGATGGCTGTGATGGCTTGAATCCTTTTAGGGTATCCTTGCAAGGTTTTCTATCATCAGTAATTGTGTCACCAACTTGGGTATCAGAAACAGTTTTTATTCCTGCAATTATGTAACCTAATTCTCCTGGTCCCAACTTATTAACTGAAACTTTTTTGGGTGTAAATATCCCAATATCATCAATTTCATAAGTACTATTTGTTCCAACCATTTTAATTTTTTGACCTTTTGTTAAAGTCCCATCAATTACTCTAACCAATACAACAACTCCAAGGTATGAGTCATACCAGCTATCTACTAAAAGTGCTTTTGTTGGTTTATCATTTGATCCTTTAGGCTGCGGTAATCTACTTATTAAGGCTTCAAATATATCATCAATACCTTCCCCCGTTTTTGCTGAAACGAATATTGCATCAGAAGCATCTATTCCAATTACATCTTCAATTTGAGCGCATACTTTTTCAGGCTCAGCCGCGGGCAGATCAATTTTATTTATTATAGGAATAATTTCATGATTTAGTTCAATAGCTTGATATACATTGGCAAGAGTTTGAGCCTCAACACCTTGTGTTGAATCGACAACTAAAATTGACCCTTCGCAAGCAGATAACGATCGACTAACCTCATAAGCAAAATCAACATGACCAGGTGTATCTATCAGATTTAGTTGATAGATCTCATTATTTTTCGCTTTATATTCAAGCCTGACTGTTTGAGCTTTTATTGTGATGCCTCGCTCACGCTCAATATCCATGGTATCAAGAACTTGCTCTTTCATTTCTCTCTCAGTAAGACCATCACAACTTTGTATCAGCCTATCAGCCAATGTTGATTTACCATGATCAATATGAGCAATTATAGAGAAGTTACGAATATTTTTGGTGTCTGTCATTGATGAAGGTATACCATAAAAAAAATTTAAAACTAGCTACGCAATTTTCCTTTAGTCCGTTCTTCAACAGATCTAATAATTTTTTGCGAAATATCTTCAATTTGTTCATCAGTTAAAGTATTTTCTTTTGGTTGAATTATTACCTCAATAGCTATCGATTTTTCTTTTTCGCCAAGAAATTGATCAAATATTCTAACATCCTTGATAAATTTTTGATCCCCTTGTTTAGCAGCTGTAATTAAAGATTGAGCTTCTGTGTCATTTGATACTACAAAAGAAAAATCTCTTCTCACTTGCTGGAGATTTGATATATCAGGGGCCATATTTTCCTTTGTCTTAATTTTTTGGTTGTTAATTGAGTCAATAAAAATCTCAAATGCCACTGCTGTTTTAAAATCTCTTTCTTTAATAACTTTAGGGTGTAGCTCACCAAAGGATGCTAAAATATCTCCATTACTATTGATAATTTGTCCCGATCTTCCAGGGTGATAATAGTCAGGAGCACTGCGCTCCACCTTATTGCTATCAGTATTTAAGTTTAATAATTCTAGAACTGATATTACGTCTTCTTTAGCATCAAAGGTATTAACTTTTTCAGATCCTTGCCAATCTTTACCTGACCCCTGATATCGATTTGTTCCTAATCTTAGCCCAGCAGCTATTGTAATTTGATTTTCTGGCTCAATTCCTTTAAATCCTGGTCCCACCTCAAAGATACCAATATCCATATACCCTCTTTTATAATTTTCATTTCCAATATTCACTAAAGAGGCTAGTGGCGTTGGACGCATTTCAGATAGCTCATCTGATATCGGGTTTATTATTTTTAAGCTATTGTTACCACCATCAAATTCAATGGAATGTTTTTTATTAATAAAAGAATATGATATGGTTTCTAGTAAACCTCTGGAAGCAATTGTTCTCTTTATCATTTTAGCTTGCTTTTGTTTTTTTGTTAAAACAGGTTTTGAGGGTTGCTCGAAATTTAATAAGGGTTCTGATGTAATATTATCTAAACCAAAAATCCTAACAATCTCTTCTACAAGATCAGCTTCTCCAAAAATATCAGGACGCCAGGAAGGTACTATGACATTCCATGATTTTGACACAATAAACCCTAGTGATTCTAGTATTTTAGTGATTTCATTATTTGGAATTTCTATACCAGTTAATTTATTAACAAGCTTAGGGTTAAATTTAATTTCTTTTG
>Ga0209709_10000414_pt1 | contig 40609 bp, 31 predicted proteins | sample ArcticOcean_MG_C_2_FD_187435 | JGI IMG/M metagenome (GOLD analysis project Ga0209709, IMG submission 187435) | Marine microbial communities from western Arctic Ocean - ArcticOcean_MG_CB4_136 (SPAdes) (version 2) | ecosystem: Environmental > Aquatic > Marine > Oceanic | place: Arctic Ocean... | reverse complement strand
ATTACCTGAGAAGTTGCTTTATTTTCAGATTTCATTGCCCGAGGATACTAGAATTTGATTAAGTGATTACTAAATACCCAAACAATCCAGATTGATTTGGCGATATGACCTGCTTAGATGATGATTCTAAAAAGTCGACTGCTCAAATTGCTGTGATTTAGATGGAAAAAGAATTTGATTTATCCAATTTATTCAATGTAAAAGACGGTTTGAGAGATTTATTTCATTGATATCACGTAGAAAGTAGATTTGTCACAGTAAATCGGTTTAATTCTGATATGTTAGTATGAATTATTATTTATTATGACAGAGTCGATACTTCATGGATGCGACAACTGCCATGCTTGAGTTGTTGCTGATTATCGCCATTGCATTACTTACTCCTGGTCCGAATGCATTGACTGCATTCGCTCACAGCGGCCTGTATGGAAGAAAGAGTAACATCTCGTTAATAACCGGAATGGCAATTGGATTATTCATAATGGAATTTACAGTCGGATTGGCTATTGATTCACTAAGTGAAAATGAGACAGCATTAGTCGCCCTTCATTGGATTGGAATGTTATTCTTGTTAGCCATGGCTGTGGCTCTATTCAAATTTGATGTTACATCTCTCAATGTTTCAGAATCTACAGGTAAGCTGGGACTAAAAACTGGAATTGCGATGCAATTCGTTAATGGGAAAGAATGGGCATTCGTCATCCTCATAATGAGTCAATACATTGAATCATTAGGTGGAGGAGTTGCTGGTATCTTATCGATTATCGCAGTTACATTGAGTATCTGCATTGCTGCAATGATCGCATGGACTTTCTTTGGAGCACGCCTTTCTGGACTATTCAGTGATGAGAAAAATAGTCCAAGGGTGTTCAAGGTTTGCGGATTCTTGCTTTCGCTATTATGGGTGGCTTTCCTGATTAGAGGCCCGGCTGTTTAACTCAGTTCAATTAATCGTCGCCACCGGCTTCGAACATTCCGAGAATCTTATTCAGTTCTCTGATTTCTTCTTCAAAGGCTTGCTTCTCGGTCCTGTCTAACTCAGGATCGTTTAATTTCTCTGTGATATTCTCAATTTCAGACTTTGCAGAAGCACGCTCTTTAGCCAATTGTTTGTCTTCTTTAATCATCTGCATCCTTGCCATACGAATACTTGTATTTTTACGGCGATTTTTAGATTTAGCAACAGTTTCAGTATTGATTTCAACCGAAGTTGGATAAGGAATATCGATTCCTTCGTCCTTGAATTGCTCATCAAGGTTCTTCAATAACCAATCGCGTGTTACAAATTCATCAGAATAATCTCCGACCCATCCATACATACGGAATACTTTGGAGAAATCCCCCAATTCGATAAGTAATACACGAGGTTCTGGTTGTTCTAAAATCAGTGGACATTCTCTCATTAATTGTAGAATTGTATACTTTACATGGTCGATATCTTCATCATAATTAACTCCGATATCTTGCACTAATGAAATACGTCGTCCATCTCCATCTCCTCCACCACGTGCATGATTGATTATAGTTGAATTCACAAGACTATTGTTTGGGATAACTACCAAGTTCTCTTCGTGTGTTAGAATCTTGGTCGACAAAATTCCAACTGAAACCACAGAACCTAATTTTCCTTCGACTTCTATTCTGTCTCCTACTTCGAAAGGTTGATCTAATGCTAACATGAAAGAGTTCACGATATTACCCAAAGTCTGTTGCATGGCAAGACCAATGATTAATGAGAATACAGCCAAAGTCGCTAATACTCCCAATAAATCAATTCCAAGTTCAGAAAATGCGAGATATAGACCTCCGAACCATACTGCTGACCTACCCAAGAAAATAATCAACGAGTTACTTCCTGAAACCTTTACTGCTGTCGGGTCTGCGAATCTGTCCATAACAACAGGAATCATTATTTTTATTGTAACACTAGCCAATGAAGTAGTTAGAAGAATGTATGTCGCTTGGATAAAGGGAGTAATCGATTTGACAAATGTATCATCTTTACCAATTACCCAAACCATAGTCATATTGACGCCAACAATCAAAATGAATGCATAAAGACGTTTTGTAACCGTTGCATACATTTGGTCATCCCAATCAATGCTGGTTTGACGAACAAAATCAAGGACGACTTTTCTCATAACAAGGCGGATGGATCCCCAAGTCAAGAGTGTGAGAGACAAACCAACAATCCATTGAGCCCATGTATCTAAGCCATTCAACTGCTCGAGAAGGTCATCAATCTGTGACATGAACGCGGCAAAAGAATCGTACTCATATACTATCTGCTTTGATTTGAACTGATATTTAGCCGGTAGAATTAGTCCTTTTGTTCTGACATTCTTTGAAGTAAACCAATATTTGTATTGCCTTCTATTTCTTGACTTTGAGAAAGATTTGCAGGTATTGTGTCATCTTTCAACATCATGATTAAAGCCGCAGGCGTAACCAATATTCCTACTAGCCACATTATCAAGGGGATTAAATCTAGAATTGTATCAAAATTCATCCAATAGGTGAAATAATCTTGATTCTGAATAATCGCACTCTCCATCTCTTCAGCATCTTCATCACCAATTACTGATTTAGATTTGATTTCGAATACAGGAATCAAATCAGCCATAGTTGGTTTCGTTTGCATACTTTTCCCGTCTCTAGTATCAAGATAGAACCTGGTAGTAGAATCTCCTGCAATTATCAATCCTGATATTTGTTCAGACTTAATTTCAATATCACTACCAAGATAAATTGGTAGTGCGCTAGGCATGGCGTCTAGAAGTGAGAACGTTTTCAGTAAATTGGCTTGAATAGAGCGTTCAGTGGGGTTCACTGATGCTTCGCAAATATCTACTGGAATCCCTTTTACAACACCTGTAGTCTTACAATCGATTTCTGCTATTGCATATCCTGAAACATCGACTTTGTCGTTATTGCCAGTGATGAATCCTCCAGTTGTACCAGCGATTTCTTCAGGAGTAATTAGACCAAATGTGGCATCAAACATTGCATCATTTCTCCAGGAAAGTTGGCTAGATCCGTCTTGAAGAATCAATTCTCCTTTTTCACAACCGCTTTTCTCTCCAGTACAAATGGTATAGTTCGTACCATCTCCATTCTCAATCCCATTTGAGCCGAAGTATGTTTTACTAGATTCTAAAGATGCCCAACCTACACTCATATTAGTCGAGTCACCAGATACTAGGTAAGCACTTACTGGGTCATGCCATCCAAGTAACCAACTATTCACCGACTGGGTGAGATATGGATCTGTAGCAAAAGTATCGATCAAGAAGTTTTCAACAAACTCTCCGAATATTGAATCTACTACTAAATCTTGTAATGCCTTTGCAGTATCATTGTCTAGACCATATGCAGAAGATATGATTGCAATTCCCCACTCATCGTTATCTGGCTGTTCTGTACCTAAATATCCTGGAAGCATGTGTCCAGATAATTCTCCATAAAGGAATGCAGTTGCGCCTTCACTGGTAGTAATGCCAAGTGGTCCATACAATATTTCAGCAGATTTCTCAGGGGTTAGAGAAATTGCTGGTAGAAAATTGTCCGTTGCCCATGAACCGGCTTGATTCAAACTATACTGCAAGAAGCCTCCGTTAATCGGGTCTTCATCGCCAAATGTTGTATTGACAAATTGACCCGCATTTATGGTTCCATTTCCACCAAGAAGGGCCATTTGTAGCGAAGATGAAGATGTAGCCCATCCTGTTGCCCACGCAAATATTGCATTGTATTGGTCCTGTGACATACCAAAAGTAGACATCGCAATAGATGAGTCCATAGCCATGAAAGTGTTCAATCCGAAACCAGTACCTGCAGAATTCTGGGCCAATAATCCGAGCGGAGTGCTGCTTCCATTACCATTCATCATTAAATTCAAACAATCAACGTCTGAGAAATCAACAGCCAATAGGTTGTTTAAACGATTTGCAATATCTTCACTATCCGTGAAAGGTGAACCGCCTCCATGTGATTGGAACTCCAATCCAATCGCCACATACAATGACCAATCCCTTACGAGTGTTTGAGCATAATTGGGCGCCATGGAGTCTTCGTTTCCATCTCCGTTAGTGTCTGTCATTTCTGTAGCTAGATATCCATATGCTGTCGCTCTCTTTACTGTAGTAGAGTTGTCTGGATCCGCTTCAATAGTTGACAATAATACCTCAGGGGCCCCTAAGGCCATGAAGGCAACTGGGCCCGAATTATTCAGTAATGAAATATTGAATTGGTCATCTGACGGATGTAGTGAAGAATACAACGCAGTTTCCAGGCCATCAAGGAAATTTGCAAGGGGTAGGATATTGCCATCCAGTGTATTAGGAATTACCACACTAACTTCACCCGCTGCTTCAGCAGCCCCAAGTGCAGCATAGCCATATGAGCCAAATCCAGCTCCACCGATTGTATTTGTCATCGAGGAAATATAGTCAGCAGTGGCGATTCCTGCTTGTGTGGTATTGAGGTCTTGATTCATCATTCCACTTGCGAATCCAATTTTTGTCAAATCCATAATTCCTTTGATTGCAGTGCCAGTAGCACCTATTACCTGTGGTCTGAACTGAATATTCAATTGTGTTAATTCATCATCGCAAGAGTTGTCGCTATCTGGCGAACATGCAAATGATTTCACAACATTGTAGGTTAGTTCGCCATTGTCCTTGTCGTGTTCAATCAAGGTTTTCTCTGAAGTAATGTCATAGGTATAAGGGCCCATTTTTTCATATTGGGGTTCTACTTGATTTTCTAAAACATCATTCAAGTTAATCAGGTCCCAAGCATAGTAATCACGTGAGGTAGTTGATATTACCCAATCCTCTTTTAGAGAATCACAATTACCATCTTCACCACAAGCAGAATCTAAAGGAAAGGTTTTGAATTTATCTTCTACCGCACCGGGAACCGCTCCAGTGAAGACTATCGGTATTAAAGTTAGATTTAGCAATAAGACCGAGAGCCCAATTCCGACTAGGAATTTGTCGCGGAGCACTATTTGCATAAATTAATCATCGCGACCTAGCAGTTAAACATTTAGCCGGAATCAAGGGTTCCCGGATGGATAATTCTAATTTGAATTAAATTATACACAGATTTTTCCAGTGGTTTTTTACAAGAATAGTCAATTATTAGGCATCGACATTTCTTATTTCAGCGGTTTGATCTGCGATTATGAACTCAAGCATTGCAGCCCACATTACGAATTCAATGGACTTCTCAAGTTCTTCTTGACCTCCGACCTCGTTAACCATGTTGTCTAAGGTATCTGTTGGAGAATGGTAAGCTGAATAATCATCATCGTATGCACCGAGATGGAAAATTGTTTGCGCTCCTAAGTCACGGAAGGTCACGTGGTCAGAGCGTCCGAACGTGTCCTCGTGAACGTCCATGACAAGGTTGGAGTGCTCGTCCCAATGTTGGTCGCAACCGGAACCGTACGAGCCCTCAATGGTCAAATTCATCGGAGCCTTGAGCACATTCCGATGGACGTGGTCGAGAACATCGGTAATGGCAACATCTTGCTCGTTAGGGTCAAAATCTGGGCCCGACCATGCGTGGTAAGGGAAAGGGTCTCCGTTTAATTTGTGAGCTGGCCAAGAAATGCCCATCATGTCCATATTGATGTAAAACTTCAACTCTTTGTCTTTGGGTAAGCAATAATCACAATCATTAGTGGCAAAGGCATTCGAGCCTCGCAAGCCTTCCTCTTCACTAGACCATAGAGCCAAGAACGTGTCACATTCGAAGGTCACGTTGGCAAAAGCGCGAGCATAGAGCAACATTGAAACTGTCCCAGCAGTATTGTCATAGGCGCCTTCGTAGGTTCCTGCAAGACTCCCAGGGGGTGCGACATCCATGTGTGAACCCATGCCCTGAACGCAAGAGTCGTTACGACCTTCTTTCCAAGCAATCACATTGAGGCTTTCAGGTTGAGTAGGATTTCCGTGGTCGATTACTCGCATCATATGTGTTTCATATCCAAGTCCTTCAAAATGACCCTTGAAATAGACTGCAGCACGTTCAAATTGAGGGTTTCCCGAACCCATCCACCGGTTGATGTATCCCCCGCATTGGGTTGAGTCTGTGCAAACGCTGGTGATGAAATCCATTTTTTCAAACCAGTCTTCTCCGCTAACAATCGGAGTCCCATTGGCCATAGCCACCTTAATTACTTGACTAGATCCATCTGAGCCGATTAAAGTGATATTTACATCTGTGGTGTATGGGGTAGTTAGGATCATTCCCTTTACCGTCTCTTCACCACCAAATACCATGTGTTCCACAACATAAGTACCGTTAACGAATAGCAAGACATCTGCTTCTGTTGAGATTGCCCATTCTTCGCCCTCTAGTGTAAAGTCGTGCCATTCTCCGGATTTGATAGTGGCTTCTGCTGGATTGACAAAGTCGATTTGCAGAACTGAGGCTGGGTCAACCAGTTCAGCCTCATCTTCACCAAAGCACCCTGAAAGTGGAGCTAATAGGAAAATGGCGGTGAGCAAAAAGGCCGACGCTACCCGGTTCATGACCATCTCGCATCTTCTGCCACATTTCAACATATGCTAACACTGCTTGCTATATTGGCCATGAGATATACTATCTCGCTCAGGCATCCTCTGCCCAATCTGGTCGGCTCATTTTCTCTGTTCTAAAAAGTGAGAAAAATGCCCCATGTGCTTTTTGTGCTTGCGCGGAAACCATAGTGGCAATTTCGCTATCCATGCGGAGTCGAATTCGTTCCAAATGAGGTCCATTCGGACATCTTTCAATTCTTTAAGCATGGCTATGTTCTTTTGGTCAATAGCTTCTTGACTCTCACAGCAAGGTTTAATCACGTACGTGATTCTCTTGCTCTCGCTCTTTGTTGTTTTCTTTCCCAATGGCCTACCAGGATGTCGGTCCTTGCCGTTATGGAACCGCTTAAGTCCCTTAGTTCGTGTTCGTCTCATAATATTCTACCTCTAATGCTAAATTTTCAATTACCAAAGTGTGGTATTGAACGGTCGCATTAGAGTTCTCGGAACACAAATCGAGTTAGAGTTCGACCTATTTAAATGCAGTTAGGGGGGTCCCATAATCAATGAATTATTAAGAAAATTGAATGGTGAACTGGTCAGTTTTTCATTGTTTATTGCTGTGGAGTTGTCATCGATAAATCTCAGTTCTCAGGTACTGCATTATTAACTTGGAGTATTAGCGCAACCTATGAAGAAAATTAGTGCTTTATTGTTTTGCTTTTTGATGCTCAGTGCTTCTTTGGCAGGGTGTTTTGGTAGTGATGATGAGGATGCTGAAGACCATGAAGATGAAACTATTGAAGTTGAATCCGATGACCAATCTGAAGATGAATCGATTGATGAACCCGAAGATGAAGTTACAGCACCAGTAATAGTTGAAAGAGCTGAAACTCAACCTCCTGTCTTAATTGCACCACAAGAAGGTTGGGAAGTTACTGATTATGCTCTCGCTTTTACTTGGCAAAGACAATCATATAACGATGAAGAACATAATGAAGATTGGGATGCAAATAAAAGTTGGTCGATTAATAAATATCAGTTACAGGCCTCAAGAACAACTGATTTCACAACCACTGCAATTGATGTAATGCATGATGCGCCCGGCGTAGATCAAAGTCGTGTCGAAGAAGGTGATGAGTTTGATGAAGAATCGCAAGATATCGGATCGATGCTCATTCATTGGACTGAAACATCTTATCTCCCAAACGCGACCTTGGAAGATGGCACGTGGTATTGGAGAGTCCGGGCGGCGGATATAGCAGATCAGAATTGGAGCACCCCTATTTCATTCACTATCACCAGCGATAATACCAAAATCGCACCCACACGTATCATCTCTCCAGAAGCACCTTTGTTCAGTTTCGATATGTATGATAGTGACGGTGGGGGATGGGGCGATAATATCGATTGGGGAACCTACTGGGGATTCTTCCCTGATGATGTCAAACCGTATGTTGCATTTGCTGTGCCCCATGAAGGATGGGGAGATTATGCAAGTCCTGCACGTGGGACAAATGGAGAGGTTGTATTGTACTCTGAATTTATCCAACCTTTGACTGACCTCGATATCCCTGTACTGATTAAGACTGGAGGCCCTGATGGCGACCCACAGAATTACTTGAGCACGACTGAGCTTGAGGATTTGTACCGAAATCATCCTAATGTCCAGGGCGTTGTGACAGGAGAGAATACCTGGCAGGCTATCGATGGATGGAAAAACCCAGTCTACCGAGACTTTGAGGTTAAATGGTGGCAAAACGTCATTAAAATCAGTGGTAAGTATGGTAAATATGTAGTTGCAGGTGAAGGCTCTTACGCATTTGCATGGGATAAGTATCTTGGAGTCGAAGCGCCGGAAAACAATTTGAATAATCCCGATGATTATGTCTGGCTGGATACGCAAATTATCATCGATAATCCAAGTACATTTATTCCAACTGCTAAGAGCAATATTTTCTGGTCAATGCATCACATGGATAGTGCGGTATTTGGTGCATCTATTGCTAATCTTGTCGAACATCATGGCGTTTGGGCGGAGGCATGGTATTGGAACGATGCTGGTTATTCGAAAGGAGTATTCAGTAATGAATTCCATAACAATGCTGATTTTTCAACTATGCCATTTACGACTTGGCTACAAACCATGCTAAAAGGAGTTGCTCGAGGTGCAACGGTTTACCACTTTGGCGGGGAATCTGGAGTCTCTGAAAACCGCGGACATTATGATGTGCAAAAAGATGCAATAGTCGATGATGATGGAAATGTGTATTATGATGAAGATACGAATGTTTACGGAGATCAGTACAGTTCTTTCTGGGACATGGATGGACATGTTACACTTGGATTCCAACGCTATATCGTACCATTCATGCAAGCAGTGGTTCACGATGGTATGATTCCTTCAAAGGAACAAGTACGTTCGGAAATAAAGATTGCAATCGACCCAGGAACTGTTGAGTCAGACAAGGGTAATTTCATCTGTTACGGGCACTTTACCGCGTTATATGTCAATACTTACGGTATCGAGAATATGATGGAAATCACTGCTGATATGGAGGAGGGAGTGGTTGAAGAATCAACCTCTGGTTGCAGATACGAGTTGATTGCAAATAATGGCCGTTACTATTCCATTCCGATAATTCCACATCCTGCAATCAGTTATGACATCGGTGATATTCAATTGGTTTCGATTGATGATTTGCAGAGTAATCAGGCTGTGATTGACCTTTTCAATTCAAATTATCCCGACCGCTTCACAGGTGATGCTTGGATGAATCAAGTTGGAAATGTGTGCTATGTGACCAATTCACATGAAAATACAAACACACAGCAAACATTTGGTTTCTCCTTTAATGGCGTGTTGAAATCTCTAAGTGGAAATAGTATGCCACATAGTTACCTGATGGCCTCGACTAATGCAGCAGAGAATAGCATCTGGATTCATGCAAATGCCGAGCATGGACCTGAATATACTGATAATAGAACCACCGTTCTCGAGATGGAATGGACCAGTGAACCATCGACTGTTACAGTGACTCCTTCAACCGCATTAGCATCCCAATCTTGGGACGAAAGCACCGGCAAATTGACGCTTTCACTTTCGCATTCCAGCGGTTCTGTAACGGTTAATGTTGCAGAATGAGAATCTTGATTAATGAAACAGATTATGCAAACATGGAGCCTGAGGCTATGGATGAGAAACCTGAATCTATTACTTTTGCAATGAATCCGCCTGAGGCAAGCGAACCCACACTTACAGGGGTGGTAAACGAGATCCCCCTATCTCCAGAGAATAGTCAGGGACAGCAAAACTATGTTATATCCCAAAATGGAGTATTTATTGTACCTGAAAAACCACCTTTTAATTGGAAGGAGTTCTATATTGGCGCGGGTATACCGGTTATCATTATGATAATTCCAATTCTCTTAATGGCAACTTATGGAGATCCGATTAATTATATGAGTTTGGAGAAAACAATAGCACTTGTCGACGACGGTGATGGAACTGCATATATTGGTACAATCGATTTTGATATGGATGATGAGTTACTCTGGTGCCAAGTCTCTGATGGTGAGAATGCGGCGCGTTGTGATTATGGCGACGGTTATAACCGCTCAATAGAGTATCGCCGGGATGGCCAAACGGAAACATTAGGTTATGCTAATTTCGAAAATGGTATGGTGTATTTTGATTATGGAGGTACTAGTAATAAAACAAATGTGTTCACTTATGGCTATCAAACTGCAGAACAGATAGCGGCCGCAGAACGTGCTTCCTTTATTGAAGAATTATTTTTTACTGTGTGTTGGATTTCACCCATAGCAGCGGTAATTGTTTCAATTATTGGTTTTTCTTCTGGAAAGAAATCATTGGGTTACGGTGGACTTACAGGGCTAGCGTTGTATCCAGGAATTTCTTTTGCTGCATTGGTTAGTTTCTTCTTTTGAATTGGAAATAATCTTCTTCGCCATTTAATTGAAGGTTTTTACGATGAAATTAATAATGAAAACCTGCTAGTTAAAAAGAGAGCGGGAATTGACCGGTTAGCGGCAATTTAACCGTAAAAACCAAATCTCGAGAGGGTGAGTACATGACATTGTTGAAAATGACCGGAGTAAAACGCCACTATGAAACCCCAGCAGGCGTTGTAAAAGCACTTGATGGAATTGATTTGGAAATTCATGAAGGAGAGCGAGTCATTCTCCTTGGACCATCGGGTTCAGGAAAAACAACACTCTTGAATTGCCTCTCTGCTCTCGATAGCCCCACTGAGGGCTCTTACAACTTCAAAGAGAACGAAGTGCCGCGTGGCCATTCTGAAAAAATGACTTCCTTCCGTCGTGAAAATATTGGCTATGTGTTCCAATTTTTCAATCTGCTGCAAGATCTTACTGTTCTTGAAAACATTCTCTTAATCCAAGAGCTTGCAGGCAAAAAGGATGCTGGACGTGCCAGAGAATTACTCCAACTAGTTGGACTTGAAGCTGAAGTAAACCGCTTCCCTGGTGAAATCAGTGGTGGACAGCAACAACGTGTAGCTATTGCTCGAAGTATTGCCAAGCGCCCAACACTGCTACTCGGTGATGAGTTAACTGGTAATCTAGATACTGAAACCTCAAACAAAGTCATGGAAGCGCTCATTAGTGCCTGTGAGCAAGAAAATATTACTGCGGTTTTCGTAACCCACGATGAGGGATTAATCAAATATGCAACGCGTGTTATTCGAATTGACAGTGGCTGTATCGTATCTGATGAGAATCTCGCTAGCACTGATGAAGAAGCTTGAATGAGGTGCTATTATGTCGAAATTACTGAATCTACGTCTAGCACGTAGCCTTTGGCGAACCAAACTACGACTTGTTGCTGTAGTGTTGATGGTTTTTGTCGGTGTTTTTGCAGGAATAACCTTTGGCGGCTATGCCGAAAGTCTCGATGGTATGTACGATACACTGCAAGGTGATACTGAAGATGGTGGCAATCTTGCCGATTTGTGGATAGATAATCGTAGTGCTGTTTGGACACCTGAACAAGTTACTTCTTTTTGTGAAAATTTGAATTCAGCGTGGACTAATTCATCAGCAGCGATCTCATCTTTAGACAGTTGTGAGGGACGAACTATTCTACAAGGTGCTTTGTTCCATAGTAATTCATCGGGTGAAAAAATCATCAATTCGGTTTGGCATGGCATTCCTGTTAATGCAAACGCTGACAAAATTTGGTTCCCTGAAGATCATTCCAAAGGTAAACCCGCAGTAGCAGATAACGAAATCGTCATTGATGCTCACGTAGCAGAAACACTCGATATCAAGTTAGAAAGCACAGTCCGTATTGGAGCAGGTGGCGATAGTGCGAACTTCACAGTTGTCGGTATTGGATTCCACCCACTCCATGTGGTTATGGCACCAGAAGGGTCTATCTTCCCTCCACAAACCGGTGAATTTGTTGTAGGTTATCTTTCAGATTCTGGTATGGCAAGACTGACTGGAGAAGTTCTTGGTTCGAGTAATATAATCGTCCTCGATGTCGAAGGTACTGCGGATTTTGATCTTCCATCTACACCCGAATACGAAGGAGATGAAATGGATGCCATCAAAGAACTTGTAAGCACTTCAATGGAAGAAAACGATATCGATGCTCGTGTAAGAGATCGCGGTCAAAATGAACCAGTTGAATTAATGCGCCAAGATTTGGAAGGAGCAAAGGTTTCAACCGTACCATTTACTGTGATGATTGCCATCATTGCATCAATAACAATTGTTCTCAGTCTTCAACGTCTTGTTCAGAGTCAAGCTAGAGAAATTGCAGTTCTTAGAACTCTTGGAGTAGACCGTGCTTCCTTGATGACTGGATATCTAATCGCCCCATTAGCCATTGGCGCTGTAGGTTGTGCTCTTGGAGCACTGGCAGGTCCTTTCGGTATGAATTGGATGCTCGATTTTTATGAAGGTATTATTGGAGTCCCTATTGTTGACCGAGCAGTTCCTGCTTCGATTTATGCCACAGTAATTGGGTCTACTATGATTGTAGTCTTCCTCTCAGGTGCTTTTCCCGCATGGAAAGCAAGTCGGTTAGATCCTCTCACGATACTTGGTGGTCAATCCGAAGTTAGAGTCGGTTCGAATTTCTTACGAGTATTGACCGCATGGATGCCAACAACGCTAGGACTTTCAATTCGATCCAGTTTTCGAAAACCAGTCCGTCTGTTCATGACTTTCATCGCAGTTGGTGTTTCCTTGATGTTATTTGGCTCAATCCAAATGATGACTGCAGGGTTTGAAGACACTCTCCTAGGTAGTATAGAGGATGATCAAACTTGGGATCAACAAGTCTACATCATGTCTGGGGCAGAAGACGATGTTATCGCATGGGCTAATGACAATAATGCATCATTTGAACTGATTATTGAGTCGCCCTTGGGGATGCTGAAAGACGCTGATGGCATGGAACGAACTTTTACATTGGTTGGTCTTGATTCATACGGACAAAACACAGGTATGCGTTCTGTTAAACTTGTTGACGGAGACTATCCAGCGATCGATCAAAATGTAAACCAAGTCATCATGGATGAAGGTGCAATGGCTTTCCTTGGCTGGAAAGTTGGAGAAAACCATCAGGTTTCCTTAAATGACAATGAGCAAGAAGTGCACATTGTTGGTTCAAGCCGGGGAGAAATCGCCCGGACTATGTTTTTCCTCCGCTCTGACTTGAGCGATATTTTGGGCGTTGATGCTACATCAGTGTATCTCGATTTACCTACTGGAGTAGAAGTAGACGATGAATTAGGAGAAGTATCTACAGGAATCCTTGGGCGTCAGACTTTGCTGGATGGCATCAAGGACATCCTTGAGCAACAGACCAAGATACTGCAAACGATGATGTATCTTGGCCTCATGTTCACAGTTGTCGTGATGTTCAACACGATGGTAATGAATGTAGCAGAACGAGATGTCGAACTAGCAACTTTAAGGGTATTAGGTGCTTCAACAAAAAGTTTAGGATTAATGCTATTGTTTGAGAGTTTGCTTATCGGTATCCTCGGGGGAATTGTTGGTGTATTGTTTGCTTATGGTGGTGCTGTAGGCTTAGCAGCATCCTTTTCAACTTGGCAATTCTTTTTCCCTATTGTTCTTATTCCAAGTGTTGCTTACCAACTAATGGGTGGTGTAATCGCAATTGCTGTGGCAATGACTCCTATCGGGATTTGGCGCCTCAGAAAGATGGACCTGATTGATAAAATCAAAGATCTATCACAATGATTGATTATCACTTTTCTATTCAGACTGATATTCTTGTAGCGCAACTGGGACATTTAATTTGTCCTTCATAGCCTACTGGTATCTTCAATTTCTGCTTACAATTATGGCAATTATGAATATATTTCTCAACTTCTTGAACTTCTTCCCTCGTGTTAAGACGAACGATTAAATCTGTTTTTTTACCCGAAACCGGCAGCCCTCTTTCCTTTAGTTTTACCTTTAGTTCTAAAACCGTTAGAGATGAAAAGTCCTCTTGATTTGATTCCGTAGATTCCGTAGATACGTTTGTAGTCTCCAAAACTAGTTTTGTCTGACCCCCAAACCATACCCAAGGTCGTGCTGTCACGAATAATCCCCCTACTAGGATTGCAATCGAGGTCATGCAAGCATAATATGCGGAATTCCAACTTCCCTCACAGAAACTATCACAAGTACCGCCAGAAAACCCCAATCCTGAACCTAACGAAGAAAATATTGAAACCAATGCCAATAAAAAGGCTGCAATAGCAATCACAAAACTCAGTATGATGAGTAATAGGCCATAACTTTGGGTATCTGATTCACTTGTTGTTTCAAGGAAAGGTATAGTGATTTTACCTGGTTCCCTAATATCATAAATAAGTTTAGTCAAACTGACACTATCGGATTTATTTACTGGTTTTCCTAGAGCAAATGCAAGGAATATTATTCCAACAAAACATATTAATGGTGATATTATAGTTGCAATCATTGATAAAAGTAGAAGTGGGCCATATGAGTCGGTGTTTCTCATTATGACTTGACCAAGGATGAAAAGAAAAAATGCAGTTCCGATAATAACTCCCGGAGTATAGAAGCGGTTCCCCTCCTGCATAATTTGAATAGTTGCATTTTGGTAAATCAAGTTATCTGTATGTAATATCTCATCAACCCAATTGAACTATATTGCTATTAGAACCACAGGGTCATAATCAAATATATTCAAGGGAAATTAGAGCCTCATAGAGTAAATAATATCGCCGAAAACAATAGCGTAAAGATTCAATTTTCGGATGTTCTCAACCAACGGTCTGCGTTAATCATAAAGAGACCGAGTACTGCAAAAGCAATTGTCACGCCACCTACGATACTATTTGTTTTCAAGAATGAAGGAGAACCATCGGATACATTCCTCCACCATGGATCATTGGGGATTGATTCTCCTAAGACAAAGGTTTCTCCAATCATTGGTTTTGCAACACTAACATTTCTCTTCTCTCCTTCTTCAGCGACTCGTTCCAGCGGTTCATCCCATGAATGAAGTGCGAGTTCAAATTTGGAATTATGTATAGGCAATATTGTTGATGCATTCAAATCAATTCCAGCCTGTATTGCCTCCGCGGGGAACATATGAATCTCTTTCCAAGCTTCATTATATTGTCCTGATTCTAGAATAGCGATATCGAATGGCCCGTAACGGTTACCAATTTCCAAAAAGTCGACTGAATAACCACTGTCACCACTGAAATAAATCGACTTATTATTGTGATTAATTACCCATGAACCCCATAATGTAGAGTCGCCATTCAATACACCACGACCACTAAAATGCTGAGCCGGGGTAAAAGCAATATCCAATTGTTCAGTAATATTAGCTTCATCATACCAATCAAACTCCTGAATATTTTCACCTTGAACATCCCATTGAAGTAGATGGGATTTCACCCCTAGAGGGACGTAGAACTTTGAGTCTTTCAGATATGAGATTGTACCCATGTCCAAGTGGTCATAGTGATCATGAGAGATGAGTACATAATCGATAGGAGGTAAATCTTCTAGAACATAATTGTGTTCAAAAGGAAATGGAGATGGCCCTAAAAAAAGCGGATCCATATTATCCTCTCCGAAAATCGGATCGATAATTATCGTGGCATTATTTGACCGAATCAGTATCGATGAATGGCCAAACCATGTGATGCTTACTTCATCAGACTCCAAAGGGATGATCTCATACTTTTGTGTTGGTAATACAACATTGGGAGAAGTTTGTTCGTCGGACACCAAATACTGAGCAAGAGTCCCAAAAAAAGAACTATTTTCTGAGGAAACACTAGTTTTAACAAGATTCTGAAATGAGCCATCCTCATAATTTGAAGAGTTGAAATTCTCTGAATCTCCACCTACTTGAGATGAAAAGTTCAGAAAAATAGAGGCTGAAATAACGCTGAAAACAACTAACCCAAGGACAACGAGAGAAAGGAGTTTCACATGTCTTTTCACTGTCAGGTCTCGGTCATTGATTTCCCTATTCGCAAAAATAGAGGTTCTTGTGAGTATTTTAGTAATCGACCAAAACACTCCAATGATTAGTAAAAGAATATTTATCGATTGAAGATTATTTCGATAGAGTAAAACCATGCACGCCGCTAAAAGTAAAACCTTCCCAACGATTCTAAGGCCTGTTATCTTTGAATCTACTCCATCGGTGACAATATTCTCTACTTCGGTGACATCCAGTTCGATGTCTTGAGCGAGTGGTTCTTCTGCCTCCATTGAACTCGGCGTGATGCCTCTATATTTTGAAACCAACGGTAACAACTTTGAGTATTTTTAGAGGATGCAAGACGTATCACAAACCGGACAACGAATCCGGCCTTCATAATCCACTGGTATCTTCAGTTTCTTCTGATAATTTCTATCATTATGAATCTAATTCGAGAGACGAACCCCTGCTTGGTACAGAGATTCATCATCCCTCTGTAGGTTTCGAATGTAACGAGGAATGACATCGTCGCTCAATTCTAAATCTATTAAATCGCCTACCCATTCAACCTCGTTCGCATTATCGAACATATCACCAAATTCAAACGTCTGCCATTTTGAACAACCATCCATTTGTGGAGAAGTTGTTTGTAAAAACCAAGGCTGAACTGGTAAAGGGCCGGAGCATTTCAAATCATTTTCAATGACGTTTACTACCCAGCATTGTTCAGAAATATAAGGCCATGAGGCATTATCAAGAAATGTAGTCACCTCTTCATTTTCAGCCCCTGGTTGTAACCAAATGAAAGGTCGAGATTCGCTTCGGAGAAACATACTTTTGAGAAGATTAATCGATATGGCTGGAGAAAGGAAAAAAACCAACAGTTCTGGTGAAGTATTAAAATCGCAATGTCGGCGAATAGGCCACCCTGAAAGTGTTGACCCTGCATACTTCGAGTTGACTGGAACCATCCGCCAACCACGTCCTTCTGTAGCAGATAAAGCCTGATTTGACGCACGTTCTGGCTTCAAACTCGCACCGATTACATGTATGGTTTTTACTTCTTGAATGAAGTGATTAAGTTCGTTCACAACAATCGTTTGGTAAAGGTATATTTCAAACGATGTTTATGTTTAGAAATCCCTTTGGCCATAGGCGATTACCGATGCTCCTAATTTTAGTCGATAATAGCAAGCAGTCAAAAACTTTGACCTGTCCCATTGCAATATGGCCAATAGAAGAGCGAGTATTATTTTCCTAAGTCTCTTGTTATGCTATATGCCATATCAACCGGTTGCTTCTGAAGAAGCAACTATGGTAACTCAGTTCGGTGGGGGCTTCACTGAAGTCATAATCGCCGACTCCTCCGATGCACTCAATGACCCTCGCGACCTTGAATTTCACCCAGGTCGAACTAATGAATTGTGGGTTGCAAACCGAGCTACTGACAGTATAACTATTATCGAGAATACTGGGCTGGCAAATCAAGCATCACAGAACCGTCAAGATTCCAATAGAAATCACTTTCTCGAAGAAGTAAGTGCGATTTCATTTGGTTCGTATCACTCTGAGTTTGATTGGCAATGGGGTTCTGCTCAGGAGTCGCGGAATACTTTCGATGGTCAAGGGAGCCCGAATAATTTCATGGGTCCAGCCCTCTGGCCATCTTCCTTGAGTCATTTTGCAATGGAAAATCAAAACAACGGTAACGGCCTTCTCGGCAGCCACATCGATATGCTCCATGAATCGCCGCTTGGTGTTGGAATCGCTCACGATTCTGGCAATGCGTACTGGTACAATGATGGGTATTACGGTGAACTGGTCTACTATGACTTCCAAGGAGACCATGATACAGGTGAAGATGACCACGCAGATGGTATTGTTCGTCGCTATTCCGACGTACAACTGACATATGCTTCTGGAATTCCCGGCCATATGGTCCTCGATAAAGACTCTGGGATTCTTTACATTGCTGATGCAGGTGCGAACCGTGTTCTATGGGTCAATACTGATGATTCGACCTACAACACACAGAACATCATGAATGATGCCACTCAGAAGGAAGAACTTGCTGAGTATTCTCGCATTACTGGAATGGAATGGGGCGTACTCACTACCGGCCTCAACCGGCCCTCTGGTATAGCTCTTGATGGCGACCAACTGTTTGTGTCTCAGAATGCAAACGGTAAAATCTCCGCATATGAGTTGAATTCGAATGGAAAAGTTGCAACTCACCTTGATACAATCCAAACTTCTGCCAACAGTATAATGGGTCTTGAAATCGGCCCTGATGATCTCCTTTATTATGTCGATAATGGCAAAGATCAGGTTGTCAAAATAGACCCATTTGCTGATGGTGATGGTGATGGCTATGCCGATGACATTGATGATTTCCCTATTGATCCAACACAATGGGTTGACACTGATGGCGATGGCTATGGCGATAATATCTCAGGAAATAATGCTGATTCTTTCATCTCTGACCCATCGCAATGGAATGACACCGATGGTGACGGCTATGGTGATAATCCAGATGGATTTCAACCAGATGCTTGTATTTCTCTGCCTGGTTCTTCTACAATAACCTATTTTGGTTGCCCTGATCATGATGGCGATGGGATAGGTGATAATTTCGATGAAGATGACGATAACGATGGTATGCTTGACCCCTTAGATAACTGCCCTAAAGGTAATTCTGATTGGATGTCATCTGAACTGACCGATCATGATAACGATGGTTGTGCAGACTCATCCGAAGATTCTGATGATGATAATGACAATATCACCGATCTTTTAGATCGTTGTGCTAAAGGTGACACCTCTTGGACACCCTCCGCTGCTACTGATTACGACAATGATGGTTGCAGGGATTTAGGTGAGGATTTGGACGATGACGGCGACCGTATATGTGATGCTGGAGTTCAAGATACTGCCTTGGAATGTAGTGTATCCTTTACGACTGTTGACGAATGTCCGAAAAGTTCTCTTTCTTTCAAGTCCACCTCGTACAATGATCAAGATCAGGACGGTTGTGAGGATTTAACTGAAGACTTGGACGATGATAATGATGGCGTCCTCGATGCAAATGATGACTGCCCAACCGTAGTTGGGACAAGTGATTCTGGCGCACAAGTAGGTTGCCTCGATAGTGATGGAGACGGGTATGCAGATACTGTCGATAAATTCGCTGAAGATTCTACCCAATGGGCTGACATCGATCAGGATGGTTATGGTGATCAATCTGACGGGTTTCAACCTGACGGGTGTATAACTAACAATGGAAACTCTACCGAAGACCGATACGGCTGCTCTGATACGGATGGTGATGGTTGGTCAGATCCTGGTTTCCAATGGGCTGCTGCTGCAGGTGCTGACGCTTTCCATACCGACTCTACACAACATGCTGATCAAGATAGCGATGGCTTTGGAGATAATCAAATGGGATTCCAGGCTGATGAATGCCCTGAAATAGCAGGCAATTCTACTGAAGACAGGTTTGGTTGTCTCGATACAGATGGAGATGGCTGGTCTGATACAATCGATGACCTTCCCAATGACGCAACTCAGCATATCGATACAGATATGGATGGCTACGGAGATTCGTTGACTGGCAATTATCCTGATTGGTGCACCGGAGAGTTCGGTCTTTCATCAGAAGTGATTTTTGGTTGTCCAGATGCAGATGGTGATGGCTGGGATGATACTCGTGATTTATATCCAGAAGATGACAGATTTTGGTCAGATATTGATGGCGATGGCCATCCTGACCAACCAGATACTGATCTTTCAGATGATTGCGTCAAAGAGGCTGGTAATTCTAGTAAAGACCGTATCGGCTGCCTTGATAGTGATGGAGATGGTTGGTCCGATGATGCTGATGCATTCCCACTGGATGCAGCATATCATGTCGCTTCTACTAGTTCCTCGATGATTATTTGGGGGATTGCTGGTATTGCAATCATAGCACTAGCCCTAGGTGGGTTTGCTCTAACAAACCGCAAGAAAAATCAGAACTCGCTTTCACCTTTCATCAATCATGAAGCTGAGATTTTTGCACCTGCGCCTCCGCTTCAAGCACTTCCAACAGTTCCAACAACTCTACCATTACCTCCAGAAGGGCTACCGAATGGCTGGACCATGGAACAATGGGCATGGTATGGGGAAGACTATCTCAGGAATCGTTAATCAATTGTAATTGGTGTATTATAATTAATAAGATGAGAATGAAAATTAATTCATTCCTCTTCTTGATAATCTTCAGAGGCTCTATATTGTATTTCACTTTCTATTTCTTCGATTGTATTTCTCAAAATCAAACCATGTAATGTGTTTATTTTTCGATTTTCGATGAGATTATTCACTTCCTTTTCTAGTAATCTAATTTGACTTTTGGATTGGGAGCCACGAACCTGTGTTCGTAAATCTTCGAATCTTCTCCTACGGGATATGAAAAAATAAAGATAGAGAGGGATCAAAAGAAAGGGAATTACCAGTTCACCAGTTACTATCCCTATCAGCCCAGAGAGAGAGATTTCAATTTCCTCGGCATCATATTCTGATGAAATAGTAAATCCACCCAGATAGAAAAATCCTGTCTCAATACCAAAATATTGATTCAATGGTGTTTGTTCCACGTCTAAGGGATTAGAACCACGGTCTTGCTCAACTCTATCTGGCCAGCCATCATTATCGTCATCATCATCGATAGCATCTGGAAGTGTATCAAAATCTGAATCAATTGGAACTGAACTCGCATTTAATGGATCATAAAACTCCAGTACAAGTGAGGCGGCAGCTTCCATTTCATTGGAAATACCATCTCCATCGATATCCCTATCCAACACATCTGGAATCCAGTCTAAATCCATATCAGAACATCCGAATAGAATTTCACGACTTTTACCGTATCTCAATGGACAATCATCGGTAATGTCGAGATTGGGTTGATCGGCATAGCCATCTCCATCTTCATCACTCCAAGCATTACTTGTAGATGGGAATGCATCTGCACCATCACTAAGGTTCCATGTTTCATCCACATCAGAATAACCATCACCGTCTGTATCGAGACAGCCGATGCGGTCCAATGAAGAATTACCTGCTATATCGGGACATGAATCATCCTCATCAAAACCATCATCGTCATTATCGGCAAACCAAATCTGAGTGTCGACCAATTCAGAAGGTGTTTGTGAATCACTTGGTGTAATGCTAAAAAACCCAAAAATTAGTACAAGCAAGACAAGGTAGATTACGTTACGCATATCATCACACTTGCTTGTGTATTTATCAAACTTCCAGTACTATTACCTACCTTACACAAGAATTGTATACACGCATCGGTTCGGCGAATTATGCAAAGAAGAACGAATTTTCTTTCACTACTTTTAGTTGTACTACTATTTTCACCGGGTTGTACTTCGAGTGAATCAATTGATTCGACTGAACGGATTCCTTCGTTTTCGATTACTGGAGATGATCAAATTACCTATTCATCAGAAAACCTTCTAGGCACATCATATATTCTTCACTTCTCTGCCTCTTGGTGTAATAATTGCCGTTCAACGATACATGCAATCGACAATCACCTTACCGAAAAAACCTATCTCATCGTTTCAACTGATGCTAGCGACAGTGACAAATTATCCGATTGGCACCAACAGGTAAACGAGAGTAAAGAAGGAAGTACAGTGAATGCATCATTTTCTGTAAATGTAAAACTCGCTCAAATATTAGATATTAAGAATACACCGACATTGATACTCGTTGGCAAAGATGGGCGCATCATAGACCGCCATCTCGGCCCACTTACTGAAGAAAGCGAAATTGATGCGTTTTGGAATCAAGCCGATTGATAGATGATTTAGAACTCAGAGTATCTATTTCGATTACTTTTGCAATAGTTGGGATTATTACTTAAGGAATACCTCTCAATTGAAACTATATTAGTTGGATTAATGACTTCCCAGCGCGTTGATAAGGGGAAGGCTTCTCGGGCAATTGATTCACATGGCTAAGAAGAAGGACGGGGGCATCCAGCAAGCGGCTGGACTGATTCGCTATTTCGATGAAGAATCTGAGCACGCATGGAGAATTACTCCATTCCAAGTCTACATGGCATGTATTGTTGTCTCTGGATACTTCTACTTCCTGAACCATAACGTTATCACTTGGTTCATGAATTTGTTCTGATTGGTTAAATCGGCGCTATCAGAACGATTTTTCCTTCTGTTTCAGCCATCTTTTTAGCGACATTTACTGCAGTAGTGATATCTGTAGTAGCTCCAATAGTTTTCATACCTCTTGGAGAATGTAATACTAAACGATGAGATAGTTGTGAAATTATCTCTTCTGAAATCCTCTCGAATACCCATTTTTCATCTTCGATTCTAATCATTGCAGGAACATCAACTAGAGGTCCCATGACTCTTTCAATGTGCTTTGTACGAGTTGTTAATCCTCTAAGTCGATCCAATGGACGCCATTTCCGCAATGGAATTGTGGTGTCTATCTTACGACTAGCTTCAATACCTTCTCTAAATGCCCTTCCCATCAGGATCCCCATCCTAGGACCGAAGTCCTAAACAGCATCCAAGCAGAACCCTTGATAATAGTTGCCAATGATTTTATCCCTTCAAGCAGGGTTCTGGGACTTCTTTGCTAACTTCAATTGGTGTTTTAGGGATCTTCTAAACAATATCACCGGTATCCATGTTAATGATATCGCGAACCAAATAACATGAGATGTAAACAAGCAAAGAGAAAGTAATACTACATGCAATCCAATATTATAGGTCAATGAGGTTTTATTCTTGATCGGGGAATCCTCTTCGATAATCCATGGACTTACCATTGATAATAGCAATGCTCCCCAAACGCCAGGCAATGCATAAATCATCAATTCTGAATATATCGATAAAAGTGGTACGGCGAGAATCAAGCCGATTCGCCAACCCCATGCCTCGGGGCGAGCCCGAGCATCTAGACCGATTAATGGCAATAATAATCCCAGTAAACCGAATGCACAAATACCAGCGATTATCCATGTAGTCATTATGAATAGACCTGCACCGTCACCGATTCTATCTACATTAGTCAAGAGAAGTGCTGTAGATATAAACATCCAGATTATTCCACTACCGATGCCGAATGAAAGGGCCTTACCCCTTCCCTTGCCACTTCCGAGCCTCTCCTCAAATAATTGACTTGAGTGTAATATGCTACCACTGGCTACCGCCAGCGCTGAAAAAGTGATAAGAAAATGAAGTTGATTGGCAAATTGAGGATCTTCGTCCAATGAAAATTTTGTTACAGTAGACAAGAAGACTAGGCTAGCCACTGGTATCCAAACCAATAATCCAGCCATAGGGTGCATCAATCCCCATGTATCTTTACTCGGAGTGGCTGCATTTTCCCTCAATGAATGACGTAGAGAGAGAATTATCATTCCAGCCAATCCCCAACCAAAAACCAATAATGCTGCAATCGTGAGTATAACATCGACTGAAACTATAAGATGTTGCGTAGGTGAATCTGGGCCGCTTCCAGAATCAAATGAACCGTCAGGGATCAACCCGATTAAGCAGACACACCAAACCGCTCCTGCAATCATGGTCAGAATTCTGCGCAACCGTTCCTCCTTTTCCTCAGGTTGACCAAATGTCAACAAGGCGAGACCTGCTTTTGTTTCAGTGATAAAGGCAAAATGTATGCCCATTCCTAAGAGTAGATGAGCGATTGCTCCAGGCCAATTAGAGGAAGGCATTCCTATTCTTTCGAGTAGAGATGCGCCTTCAGGAAGATACATCGCTACCCGCGGATTATCGCTTGCCATAATGAACGCATCACGGTATTCAGTACACAATAAAATTGTAATCGTTAATACCGGTAACCAAGGCAATAATCGGATACGCATTGCCTTTTTCTCAAACATAGGCCAAATAATCATCAACAAGCCGGCGAGGAAGGTCAGCTCCAGAAGACTCGCCGACATGGTTAGGGCCATGTGGATAAGGCTGATGAAGACGACGGCCAAGCGTAAGTGCCAAGAGTGGAAACACTTTGTACGTGAATGAGACCATGTCCCGCCGCTTCGATGATGACACATTATCCGAGATTCGCCAAAAGCCTTTACTCGGTCTAATTCGCAGTATAGGCAGCGATGTCGAAAAGTGGTTTTCCTTTGCATCTACCCCTCTTCCTGAAACTCTTAGGCTAACAATCAATCAAGCAAATATAGACTGGACACGTTCGCAACTGAAAAGAATGGGAGGTAATCAAATCTCTTGGATTACTGGTTTCGAGGCATGGCAGATGCCATGGACGCGTGGCGATGCACCCGATGATGAATGCAAAAAAATGATGCAGTTATTGCATGATTGCGGATTGATTACCCGCCAAGAGGCTGTCAGTATGTTACCCCCTGTTCTATTGGCACCAAAGGAAGGTGAACTGGTTATCGACACATGTGCGGCTCCCGGTTCAAAGGCAACTCAATTGGCTGAATTTTCACCAGATAGCCTGATAATCGCCAATGAACCACACTCTGGTAGATCGAATATGTTAGTTACCAATCGGGCTAGACTTGGGCTTTCCAATATGATAATCACTCAACATGATGGCCGTCACTTAGCAAGAATTTCTGCACCTGGGTTCGATGCAATCCTTTGTGATGTGCCATGTACAGGTTCGGCGACAACACGGAAGAACCGCCCTGTATGGTGGAATTGGTCGCCTAAGCAAGGACGTAGTATGTTTTCTCTACAGGTTGATATCACTCGACGCGCTGCACAATTACTCGTCCCGGGAGGGCGGATGGTTTACTCGACTTGTTCGCTTGACCCAATTGAAAATGAAGCGGTTCTCGTCGAAGTTATTCGGCAATGCCCGTGGATGGAATTGATATCGATTGATAAAGACAAGATTTACCCCGGACTTGTTTCAAGTCCCGGCCTAAATTCATGGGAAATATTAGATGAACTTGGCAATGCTGTTGAAATTCAAGATGAATTGCCCAAATTACCAGGTTTGAGCAGTAGTCACCTTGACCCAGAAGGTCGTCGAAGATGTGGCGATGAAATCGATGAAATCAACCTCGGCATGACATTACGAGTAATGCCTGAAGACAATGATTCAGGTGGCTTCTTCGTAGCACATCTTCAACATCGAAGTGACGCCACACCAGAAGGAATCGCTAGGTCATTGATCTCCCGCGACCAACGAAAGGCTGGTGAAATTCACAGCACACCTGCTCCTGATATCCATACAGCCGTACCCGCTGATGCTGAAATAATCGATAAAATCTGCCAGACATGGGGATTGGATGCCGATAAGTGGACCTGGTGGAGTAGAGGAAAGCGCTGTTCTATTGTCAGTCGAATGGCGAAAACCAGACTTTACCAACCGGTGAGTCCGCGCTCTAATGGTGGTAATTGGCAGGGTGATTCATGGCATCCCCTACGCGCTACGCAAGTTGGAATGCCGTGTTTTGTTGAGAGCAAGGGTGTGTGGAGAATTCGTCAAGAAGGCATGGTTGCAATACGTGAAAGCATTACCTCCTCCATTGTCGAAATATCTCTCGATGTTCTCAAAGAATTGTTGGTTGGAAGTGCAGATACAGATCCTGCGATAGAAATCGGTGTTGAATGGGGTCCTCTGGTGGTTAGTTGTGGTGAAATAATGCTACCAGCATGGGTTGATAGTCGACTAACACTCATGGTCAATAAGAATATTATTGAATTGACACGTTTGATGGTGGAGGATTTGAAATGAGGGTTATTGCTGCACTTTTCGCCATCTTGATGATTTTACCATTGGCCACTGCAGAAGTCATACAGGTTCACGCTAGTAAAATTCAGCATAGCGAAGCTACTTCTGCGCCACTAGTCGAGTGGTTTCACGGTCCAGATGACGCTGATATCGTCAAGGAATTAGAAGAGATGGATTTGGCTGGTGAAATCAACTTGGTCCATTGGCGTACTGGCGCTGGCCTTGAAGGAGGTGGCTGGCCCGGTGATGAAGCGAATACCAGAGTAATTGCATATGGCATAGAAAACGGTACTGGCATCGCAATTGATGGTGAGTATATCGATACCGAAGATCCGCTGGCAGCAATTAGCAATGCTTCTAGTTCATTACAAAAAGTTGAGATGGAAATATCTATTGAAATCAGAGGTGATGTCAAACCTGAATCAATCCATATTGGCAGCAATTTCTCATCTGATTATAATTTGAGTATTCATACACAAATCCACGTATTCATCCTTGAAAGCAACGCTAGAGATGATTATGGAAGAACTGCACACAACATATTGCGCGATTGGGCGCCAAATTCCGAGTTTAGTGGCGATATTGGCGTGGAGAATAATTGGTCGATTGAATTGACTGCTGAGCACTTAGAAGGCGCTGGAATCGATTTAGAAGATACTGCATTTACCAATCGTTATGAGATAATGGTCGTAATGACCGGCGGTATTGATGGTGATGGAAATACCACTACCCTCTCCTTTACCAGAACTTCATTACCGACTCATTGGCAAAGTGAAAAGATTAATTCTCTATTAGTTCCAATGATAATTTCAACAGTGATAATCACTGGAATCGTCTTTGTAATCCTTGGTGAAAGGGAACGAGAGAAGGGCTTACCGACCCTGGAAGGGCGATGGTTGGTAAAGGGTGAAAAGGTGCAATATACATTGACTGCAGGAAATATCGATGTGGAAATCGGTGATGTGAAATTTACTGGTGGTTGGAAATCCAGTGGGAAAATCAAAGGTGATAAAATGATGCCTAATAGTGTCCTAAGTGGAACTTTAAAGGTCCATGGTAGTGGTGAATTTAACTTGCATTTACCGATTTCAACTGAATATCTCGGCGAGTGGATGCTCGATTTGAGATTGCCCGACCCCGCTCCGATGGATTGAAGCGAGAGCAACACTTGCTCTGGGTATGGCTCTGGATAAGGTCGACCGTGCTATCATCGAGGAACTCGAAAGAGATTCGCGCACAAGTCAAAGAAAACTAGCAAGTAAAATCGGTGTCGCACAAGGGACGATTACCAATCGTATGCAACGTTTAGAAAAAAATGGTGTGATCAAAGGATACGGAGTAAAGTTAGATGCTGAATCTGTCGGATGGGGTATGACAATCATGGCTGGCTTACGAATTGAGAAGGGACGAATGATTGAAGTTCAAGAAAAAATCTCTTCTGACCCAAGGGTATTCACCGTCTACGATACTACAGGAGATTGGGATTCGATGGTTCTGGCTAGAGTAAAAGACAGGTCTGATCTCGATGATTTGACGAAATCGGTTTTCACCCTAGAAGGAGTGGTGCGTTCGTTTACAAATGTGGTATTGAATACCGTCAAAGAAGATGGAGTTCGTCTGCCCCCTCAGGGTCGTTAAGGTCGATTACCGGTAGTAAATCAACGATGAATTTTCTGATTCCTTCAACGCATAATGTCTCGGGCCTGAAGGCCTTGGACAGGGTACGTCTTGGCTCTAAATCAATTAGAACATCAAGTGATTGTAAACGACTTGTAATCTCCTTCTGTAACCGGCCTCCAGTTCGGTCCCAATCCATCAAAATTATCGGGTTGCGAGAATGCTTTTCGATTAAATCTACAATCACTCTTTCGATAGACCAACCGCGGTTCAAAAGAATTATGCCACCACTAAATCCGAGGCTCTCAAGAATAGATCTGTCGCGCTTCCCCTCAACCAAAATGGTTGCTCCATCTCGGTTGGCAGAGCGGGCTTCTGCGAGAGCCTTGCCGGCGATTCTAAAACGAAGTTCTCTATTCACAAGCTTCCTCCAATTTTTCAATGATTTGTTCAGCGCTCAAATTACAAATCGAAAGTCGCTTTTTACGCGAAGTGTGACCTGAAATGATTTCAACTTCTGTACCGAGCACGGTTGCCATCAGATTGCAGACCGCGTGATTCGCTTTACCTTTTTCAGCATGAGCCTTTACTGCTACTTGAAGGCGTGAACGCCATTTATTGAAGCCGATTACACCTTGTCGTGCTGAAGATGGCTTTACTTCAATCTCCAATAAAACCCTCCCATCCAATGTGGTTTGGATACTGGCGGGGAGATTCATCAATACTCCCTGCGAACGGGGGTTGATGAATCTTACAATTCGTTCTCCCTACGGGAGAAGGAAAAATACGCAACCGCTTAAAGGGAGCATGACTGCGACCAGCACGGGGAGAGTCATGCGCGAACTGTGGCCGGATGAAAATTCACTATTCAACGTCCTGTATGACAAGTTTCTATTCTGGTCAGTATTAGTTGGCATTTTCGCATTTGCATGGATGATTATCGCTGTTATCAAATACCGTGATGGAATCGTACCAAATACCAACCCCGATAAAATCGAGGTTGGAACCTTTCCACTAGATCGCCATAATGCAAAATTGGAATTTGCTTGGTTCCTTGGCCCAACCATTCTGATAATGTGGGTTACTTACATCGCTTTTGGATCGATGAATCTCGTCTGGGGCGCATATCCAGCAGAAGATGAGGCGTTCAATGTCACTGTCACCGGATACCAATGGTTCTGGAATATGGAATATGATGACCCTCTGACCTATGAGGACGTTAGCGCAGAAACCGATGTGGTTTTCGCCAATGACTTGACCATCACTACATCCGATATGTCCGCCACTACAGTGACTATCAGCATCGATGGTGCTGCTAATGATTATAATCTGACTGAATTGAATAATGCGATGAGTTTCTATCTAGCCATGACCTTTGATGAAAATCTATTTTCACTTATCGAGGTAAAGAATGCTGATGGCGATGTACTGCACACTTGGGGCCATATTCCAGTGGGCCATCAATTCAATACCCCAAGCGATCATTTGATCATCCCTTGTGATGAAGATGTGGCATTTAATCTTCATTCCAAAGCAGGTTCAGATTCTAATCCCGCCTATGTAGGAGTACAACATTCCTTCTGGCTTCAAGAATGGGGCATGAAGGAAGATCTCGTTCCTGGCTTACCCCAAGGAACGAATATGTTTGTCCAACCCGATGAACTAGGGACTTACCCCATTCGCTGTGCCGAATATTGTGGATTACAACACTCGATGATGTCAGGACAGGTTACCGTAGTGGCTAGAGAAGGTATGAATTGTGATGCAGATTATGGCATAGTTTTTGAGAACAGGGAGGCGCTTTCGTGAGGACTAGAACCATTACAATTCTAACCGTTTTCATGTTATCTTTGTTCGCAGTACCTCAGATGGACGCCCTCTCATCGGGACCAGGTTCTGTCGCTGATGCGGGATGTAGCTGTCACGACCTTTCTGCGGCTGCAACTCCGACATCGATTACTGTTGATGGATTCCCTGAGAGTTTCAACGCCAGCGAAACCTACACATTTACTCTCACTATCGATAATCAATTGGTCGTCGATGGCACTAAAGATCACTTAGGTGGTTATAGGATTCTCACAACCGGGGGCACTGTGGTCAATAGCGACCCAACACTCGGCCAAGAGTTAGAAGGTGGTTATGCGCATACCGCTGCAGGAAATAAACAGCGCTCGTGGACCTTTGAATGGACCGCCCCAGCAGATGATGAAACCAATGCTGACTTTACCATACATGCTAATGCAGTCAATGGAGATGGTACTTTCAATGGTGATGCTCCGGCAACACTACTCCTTACTATTCCCGGAATAAATGCAGATGCTCAGGCTCCAAGCGCACCTCCTCTTACAATTTTGATAACCATTATCGGATTGGCAATAGGATTGATACTTCTAGGGACCCTGTGGGTATTCTACACCAATAACCCTAACTCTTTTTCAATCGGAAATTTCTGGTATTATCTCAAACCTTGGTTGACCACCAATGACCACAAGGAAATCGGTATTCTTTACTTCTTATTCGGATTCTTCTTCTTCCTAGTCGGTGGATTACTAGCGCTGCTGTTCAGGATACAATTGGCATTACCCGAGAATGATTTCCTCACCTATGATGAATACAATTCCTTTTTCACCCTCCATGGAACTACGATGATTTTCCTCGGAGCAATGCCGATGATTGCTGGATTCATGAATTATGTCCTACCACTACAAATCGGAGCAAGAGATCTTGCTTTCCCTCGTATCAATGCTCTTGGGTTTTGGCTCTTAGTTGCCGCAGCACCATTGCTATTCTCTGGGATTTGGAGTGGACAAGCAGCTGATATCACTTGGGTTATGTATCCGCCATATTCCAGTCTTTCTGGCATTGGAGAAGCCGGGCCAAACCCTGGTACTGTGTCGTTCATTGCCGGGATGGTTTTACTTGGAGCATCCTCAACCTTGAGTGGAATAAATTTCATTACAACAACATTTACTATGCGCGCTCCTGGTGTAACTTGGATGAAAATGCCATTGTTTACCTGGTCGGTACTGATTAGTGTATTCATGCTCTATATCTCATTACCAGCATTGATTATCGGTCTCGCCTTCTTATTATTCGACCACACCTTGGGAACCGTGTTCTTCACATCAGGTGGCGACCCGCTACTGTTCCAACACCTATTCTGGTTCTTTGGACATCCGGAGGTATACGTGGTTATCGTTCCTGCCTTTGGGATTGTCAGTGAGGTTTTGGCTACCAGCGCCCGCCGCTCAATCTTTGGCTACAAATCAATGGTCTACGCAATGGTTGCAATAGGAATTGTCGGCTTTATCGTCTGGGGACACCATATGCTCACCAGTGGAATGGATCCATTCTGGAGAGCGGCATTCATGATTACTACGATGGTTGTTGCGATTCCAACAGGAGTGAAAATTTTCAATTGGCTAGCAACTCTGTGGGGGGGAAGTTTGATTTTCAAGTCCCATACATTGTGGTCATTAGGATTTATTATTACATTCACACTTGGTGGGCTTTCTGGTATGTTTTTCCCAGTAGCAGGTCTAGACACACATTTCCATGATGGGTATTTCGTTGTCGCACACTTCCACTATGTATTCATCGGTGGAACCGTCTTTGCATTATTCTCTGGAATATACTACTGGTACCCGAAGGTTACAGGTCGTAAATTAAACGAAACTATGGGATTATGGCACTTCCTAATCGCTTTCAGTTCTTTTAACGCCACATTCTGGCCAATGCACGCTCTTGGAATCATGGGTATGCCGCGCAGAACTCACACCTATGCTGCTGATTCGGGCTTCGCGGAATATAATATGACAATCTCAATCTTCGCTTTCATCTTCGGTATCTCGCAATTAATCCTGCTATGGAATATCATCTACAGTGCAAAGCGTGGCGAGAAAATCGGCAAGGACCCTTGGGGTGGATGGTCTTTGGAATGGTCGACTACAAGCCCACCACCGACACCGTCCTTCGACATAATACCGACACAAAAAGATGCAAACGCAAATCACAATCACGACCACAGTACTAAGAAGATAAAAGATCGTTTGTGGACTAGTAAAACCAAAGGTGATTCTGAGGAGGCGGTTTCATGAGTTCAAATTTACACGATGTTAAGAATACTATTTGGATGCGTAGTGTTGCTATTGGCGGTGGATTAGTGACAATTGGTGTCCTTGCTTATCTAGTGATGGCAGTTGGAATCGGTTCGTCTTATCATCACATTTGGGATGATGCTGTTGTCAATTACGATCAGGTAATCGCTGATGGATATAATACTGGAGATAAGGAATACGATGAAGCAAAAAGTGCTAAAACAGAGGCACATCTATCTTATCTAACTTGGACTACTGCTGGAAAAACCATTCTAATTATGACAGGAGTTTATGCTGCATTCTATGTTCTAACTGGATTCTTCAATAGCATTAAGCCTGATCCTGAGCATGGCGATGGTCATGAAGAACATCATGGTAGTGCATCACCAATTCTAATGGCAGCGGGGCTTTTCTTCTTTATGTTTGGTTTCCCTGGTTTTGTTAATACCTGTAAAGCAATGCTAGGACTAGAAGTGACGGCTGATTACGCAGGATTCGGCGCTTCACTTCTCGGTATTGTAATTCTAATTCTAGGTATTGGAAATTGGTGGCGTGAGGATTTGAGTGGATATAACGAACAAATCGCCTATGGTACGCCATTTGGTGGCCAAGATATTCGTAAAGCAGGAATGTGGATTTTCCTAATGAGCGAGATGATGGTTTTCGCAACCTTCTTTTCATCATATCTGAGGATGAGAACCGGATGGTGTACTGAGTGGGCCAAGGGCGCAGGCCGTTGTGACACTGTCGATGTAACAACTGCAAGCGATTTATTGCGTCACGATATTGGCACCTTAATGCCAGGAGCAATCAATACCTTCGCTTTGATTATCTCTTCTTACACAATTGTATTAGCATTGAAAACAGCAAAAGATACCGACTGGAAACCTTCGGAAAACAAGTTCATTAAGTCGATTTTCCCTAATCGCCAACTCGCAGTTCGCAACTATCTGATCATCACCCTGATGTTGGGTTCGTTGTTTATTGTTCTCAAATTGATTGAGTGGAGTCATCTCGTAGCAGAAGGATTCGATATTGGGACACAAGCGGGTTCAATTTTCTTCATAGCTACTGGAGCACACGGTCTTCACGTATTCATAGGATTATTAGTAATGCTTTTCTTGATTTTCAAGGCTGATACTGTTGGCTATAGTAAAGAGAATAAGAATGCTATGGGAATAGAGTACTTTGGGCTTTATTGGCACTTTGTTGATTTGGCATGGGTTGCAATCTTCCCAGCATTCTATCTATATTGAAAGGTGATGAAAAATGGGAGATACAAAGATAATGGGCAAAGATATCTACTTCTGGAACTTTTTGGTTCTGATGATATTTACAGTAGTTGAAGTAGCAGCGGTTTTCTTTGGCGATTCTATCGACTTGAATATAGTCTGGGCCATTCTCATCGGAGTTGGCATCATCAAAGCCTATGGAATCGCTGCATTCTTCATGCACTTGAAGGGTGATCCAGTGATTTACACATTGACTGCACTATTCCCAATCGCTTTCGTAGCATTGATGCTATGGGGGATTGGCCTGTCTAATCCGGATAGTATTCTCGGCCTTCCAGCATGGTGTTCTCCGAATTGGGATTACTCTTACGTCACTAACTAATTATGCATTCTGAATCTAATGGCGTGTCATTCATATGGGAGAGTTATTTCGCCCAAACATGAAGACCAAAACGGTATTATTCGCATTGATGCTTTTCGCCTCAGTAATTCCAAGTGCAGCGGGTGTAGGCTACAATGGAAGCCAATTAGGCCGTCCAGCAGTTGCAGATTTTACCTTAACTGACCAAACTGGTGATGATTTCTCATTTCATAATCTAACTGGAGATGCTATCGTTGTCTCATTCATATTCACGCGCTGTGTTGATGTATGCCCGGTTATCACTCAGAAATTGAAATCGGTTCAAGATGGTCTTGACAGTTCGCTCAAAATCAATTTCATCTCAATATCGGTCGACCCAAACTATGATACTCCTGAGAAGTTGACTGCTTACATGGCTACTCATAATGTCGAATGGCCGCATTTGACTGGTGATATTACCGTAATAGAACCGGTATGGGATTTATTCATTATTCAAACCGAACAGCTGGCCAAACCAGTTGAAGAAGATAATAATAATCATGAAGGGATGGCTGATATGAATATGACATCTGATATGGATGACATGAATATGACCCCTGACATGGGTGTAATTATTGTAAATGGAAGTGGTGTGGCCAATGAGTACCAAGTTCAACCCACAGGGCACCATTTGCTCCAAGCAGCAGCATATGAAGGGAATTGGGAACTTAATCTCTCAACAGATAACTTTGTCAATGGAGTTAATGGAGTTAATGCTCCTTCAGATTCATCGTGGTTTTGGGAGACATATACATGGGATGATAATAGTTCGAAATGGGCAAATATTACAAATAATTTGAATGATATCGACGTCTTTAACAACTCTGTTTTGGCATTCGCACCAAATAGTACTGCGGATTCTGAAATTCCTGCGCCAGTAAATGATGAGGCAAGTGTTACTCTCGTTTATCCAAATGGTAGCAACGAAAGCGTTGCCTTGCCTAACATGAATGGCTGGCACATGACAGTGTCGGCATTGGATTCAGCTGGAGTGAACTTCAATATCTCTGATTCCTCTTTTGGCCACTTTTTGGTATCGGTCGAAGATGAACCATCCGCTAATTCTTCATGGTGGTGGCAACTTCACACCTGGGACATGGGCAATAATACTTGGATGGATAGTGAATTTGGCATGGATTCCTTAACCGAATCTGATTATCTCGCTTGGGCCCCGAACAGTACCAACCACTCTGATATACCTGTGCCTAGCTTTGCTTCGGTCGATCTTGACAAGTGTAACGGCAAGGGATGGGTTATGGGTTCAGAAGAGAATGCGCACTGTATGTGTGATTCCGGCTATACATGGGCTGAAGATAACATGTTGACTTGTGTTGAGATTCAACCTACTATGCCTCAATATACTGTTGGTCATTCAACCATGACTTACATTCTCGATGATGATTTTAAGCCGTTCGTCGCTTGGTCGGGATCGGATTGGAATGTTGAAGAGATGGTAGCAGACATCCACATGGTAGCCACGGGGTCCACATTAGCCGATGTTGCTATCGATAGTGAAGATTCATGGATGCCTGGGTTTACATTTGGGATTATTGCTTCTGCGCTTGGTTTAGCAATCATTGCAGCTAGGCGTGAATAAGGAAATTTTTGGTTTTTTGCGACCTTTCAGGTCGTATTTACTATGGCGCGGAGAGAGAGATTCGAACTCCCGTGGCTTACACCACCGGCTTTCAAGGCCGGCGCAATACCAGACTATGCGATCTCCGCTTGAGCCGGTCGTGGTGACTTTCTTTGATGACCTTTGTCTTGTATTACAAGCAAAGCCTTCTCAAAGTGAAGCCGTTCTGTGGAGAACATGGGGCGCACCTTACCACTGCTTGTTATCCTCGTTCTCGCTAGTATGTCGTTGGTTGGATGTACTGCTGCACCAACTGCCGAGTGGGGTACTGGTACCGATGAAATGATGATTACTAAAGAGGGTGAAAACGTCACTATAAATTCAGGAATGAATAAATATTCAGAACCTCATGGCCCATATCAGATAATGGGTTGCGATACCAGTGTAGTAAATCGAAGTGCGAATTTAATTGAAGGTGGAGAAAAAGTCACCTTTAGTGGCTACCTTGGAGATTCGGTAATTTATGAGACCCATGATAATAGTCTTCAGGACGGAAGAGATGTTGGTGTTGCTGGAGCAGTTGCCATCGAAATGATGGATTTCGATACTGCTGCTAATCTGGAGGAAGGGATGGGTCCCAAGTTATTCATCCCAGACTGGACTGATCCCAATAGCCCTAATTCCAAGGCTGGTGCTGGCTCTAACCCTTTAGAGAAGGAAGGAGCGACTTTCTTCATAATCGGTATCATCCCTTCATCAGAAAACGTGTTGGATAATATCAACGCGATTGAAAGTTTACACCAAGCAGTAACTATTACTGGTTGGATATTAGTCGATTCCAATGCATCGGGGCCATCTGTCAGTGCTGATGTTGAATCTGATTGTAGTGTTTCTACTAAAAAAGTGAGTGGATATCACGTTTATGTCACTAATATTGAACTAGAAAGTGGAGTTGTCAGCCAATCTGGAAATGATGATGATGAATGGTCTCTAGGTGATGTTGATTATTTGGGTAAGTGGGGCTTTATCTTCTTCTTCATGATAGTTGGTGTTGGCGGTGGTGTCGGAGCATATATCGTTTCTAATATGATAATTCTTCATGGTGCAAAATCAACTGCGAAAACTCTACTCGGGCGTGAAGGATTCGCAAAGGCTCAACAGATGAAGAAGGATCTTCGTCGGGCGAAGAAAGAAAATATCTCGGATAGTAGCGAAGATGATAATGACTTTGAGGTTCGTAAGAAACCAGAATCTAAAAAGAGCAAAGCCGCTGAAATTGAGGATGCGCCTGCTCTAGCTGGCTTCAGTCTCGATAATATTCTCGCAAGCGCACCTTCTGACGGCAGCAATGTCCAAGTCACGGGTGGAGGAGTTACCGTTACCGATAGTGCAGCATCGATGCCATCCTCCGTACCAACAAGTGTCATATCTGCACCAGTTGTAGACTCAGGGCCTGTATTTACTGGATCGATGGGTGGCACTGTCACAGCTGCACCTGGAACACATGCTGAACCAACCTCGCACTTCTCTGCATCTGCATCGAAATCTTTTGCTCCGAGTTCACCCGCTTCCGAAGTAACACAACAACCACTCAAGCGGAAGAGCGTCAAAAAGCGCGCCGCCTCGTCAGGACCTCCATCTCGTGAACCTGGATCGAGGAGCGGAGGTCCACCCGAGCCAAAATCACAACCTTCGAAGAGTTCTGGGCCACCAAAGAGAAAGGGCCCTCCAAAGAGAACTGATACTTCTATTGCAAGTGATGACTTTGATGACTTCTCAATCTAAGCCCAATTAACTTTGATTGCACCACGTACCAATAATTGATCCCGTTGCCAATCTAGTGTAGCGGGAGCGATGATACAGGGTTCACCATCGGCTTGTACCCAAGTGTCCTTACCAAATGGTTGATCTTGAGCAACCCCTTTCTTATTCACCGGTTTTATCTCTATTCGGTTGGCTTGTCGTTGGAATATTCCCCACTTACCGATGTGCTTGCCTTTTTTCACCGGGCCCATTAGCATCAGCATTCTCAACCTCGATAATCTAGGGGCAAAGACGAGGCTACCTTTTTGATCGACTGGTGAAACCCCTGGACATACTTTGTAACCACCGCCAAAGGTTTCGCCAGTAGTGGCAGCGAACATAGTCAGATCAACAATCTCCGCTTCCTTATCATCGAGTTTCAACCACACTTTACGGCGAGGCCAAAACGGGATTGTTGTAATACCGAGATATGTGTATTTTAAATTGCCTTTAATCCATTTTGCCCGAGCTAATTTCGCCCTGCTCACCGCACTGGTAATTCCAGCATCACTCTCCAAGAAGACCCAACGAACAACAGTTCCTTCGCGTTCAGGCTCTCCGTCCCATACATTGGCTTGAGGAGCGGGGTAATTCTTAGTTGCTTCAGCGGCAAATCCTTCCAGACGCCATGCTGCACAACGGCGATCAACGCCGTCTTTTAGAATCGAGATTGCCGCCGATAAATCATCGCGTGGAATGCCTTGGGTGATTGCATAATCATTACCAGATCCGTAAGGAATGATACCCATCGGAATATCACTACCGCGTAAAGCGCTAGCAACTTCGTGAGTAGTGCCATCGCCACCAACTGCCACGATTAGATCGCTAACTCCATTCTGACGCAGATCCCATGCAAGATGTCCTGCATGGCCTACCTCCTTTGTCATTTGAAAGTGAACTGTAAATCCAGCTGCGACTAATTGCTCAGATATTTGTGGCCAACGCTTACCACAGATGCCATCGCGGCTGGCTGGGTTGACTATGCAGTGAATCTCGACCATGTACGCCCAGAGACTAGCAACCTCAAGAGCATATCCACTGTGATGGAAGATGTCATGATAGGAAAGCCCTTCGAATGACCTATGCAGTGGAGTGAAGAAGACCACACTCGTATGCAGCGAGCTATCGAAATAGCCGAGTTTGGACGCGGTAAAGTCTCACCTAATCCATTGGTTGGCTGTGTCATCGTCAAGGATGGCGAAATCGTTGCAGAGGGTTGGCACGAGCATCTGGGAGGATTACACGCAGAACAGATGGCGATTCATGATGCGGAACAGAAGGGCATTGCAACCAAGGATTGCATCGCCTATGTTACTCTTGAACCATGTAATCACTTTGGCCGCACCCCGCCTTGCACAGAATCCTTGTTATGGGCTGGAATTTCAAAAGTCATCATCGCCCAAGAAGATCCTAATCCTAACGTAAGAGGAGAGGGTATCAGTGTTCTTGAGTCTGCTAATATCACCGTCGAGAAGGGTTTACTCAAAGAAGAGGCTGCTACTCAGATGCGCTACTTCCTGCATTGGTGTGAATACAGAAGGCCGTTTGTAACTATCAAAGTGGCTGTCGATGCCAATGGCAGTGTTGATGATCTTGCTGAGGATTCTCAACGCTTTACTTCGCAAGAATGTCTGGTCAAAGTGCACGAATTAAGACGGGATAGTGATGCTATTTTGGTTGGGGTAAATACGGTTATTCGCGATGACCCCTCACTTACAGTTCGCCATGTTGATTGTGAAAGGCAGCCCTTGAGGTTGGTAATAGATCCGAACTCTAGAATCCCTGAAGATGCAATTCTACTCAATGATAGTAATAGAACCATGTTGCTACAAAGTGGATTCAATGGCTTACAGAGGTTGCTTGAGATGTTGGGTGATATGGAAGTTCAGCACTTATTGGTCGAAGGCGGGCCAGCGACCATTGCTCATTTCCTTGAACAGGATATGGTCGATGAGTTTCTATTGATAAAATCTGATGTCGTTCATAAAGAGCCCGTGCTGGTCGATTTTGATCTTTCAAAGCTTACTCAAGGCGAAAACCTCGTCTGGGGTAAAGAGAATGTTCACTGCTGGAAGCGTAGATAGAATTGGTTGCACTAGCCTCTATTACTTCTAAAATGAAGTTTTGTTCTTTTCGGTAATTTCAAGCCACAAATCGCCACAACCAAGATGTAGTGGCAATGTAGGATACACACCGTGCGTCTGACCCTTGTAGTGGTGTTACTACTTTGCTTGCCTTTGGTTTCACTAACCAGTTCGGCAGATGGAAGGGCTTGTGAAATCGAAGTTTCGTTGGATCACCGTATCTGGTTTTCAGATGATGTCATTGAAATTAATGTCACCATTTCTGGCGTCCAATATGGCGTTTTACATGATATCGTCATTCAGATTAATGATGCTAGTGGCACTCAAATAACACTAAATGAGACTTGGCAGCAAACTGCAACATATACCTCAAAGACCTTTCAATTTCAGTCGTTCTTCAGCGGAGAAAGATTCGTATCTGCAGATGTTTCACTACTAAAAGATGGAAGCATAGTTGGGCAAGGTAATGGAGTATTTGTCGTCTTGCATAATTCCATTCTACCATCTGCCTCGAATATTCTGGTTTTCGGCGATAGTCTCTCTGATATGGGTAATGCCAAGGACAGTATTATCGATGCGCCTGATGTTCCTCCTTACTGGAATGGTAGATTCTCAAATGGTCCGGTCTGGGTTGAATATTTTTCCGATGCGATGGGTATCAATACCACTCGAGGATCAGGTGCACAAGTTGGTGATAATCGCGCTTTTGGAGGTAGTCAAACCGGCCAAGGCTACAGTTATTTGGTCCTACCAAATGTCGGGTTTCAAATCAATTCTTATCTTACAAATGTACAAAGTAATATCGCAAGTGATGATTTAGTAGTTCTGTGGGCTGGCGGTAATGATTTCCTGTATGGTAGCGCTAATCCCGAGACAATCAGTGCAAATATGGCATCTCATATCACCGCACTTTCTGAAGCAGGAGCTACCCGATTTATAGTACCGAATTTGCCACCTTTGGAGACCACGCCAGAGGTTCAATCCCGCACTAATAGCCAGCAAGCGCAAATAGCGGCTGATGTAATCGAATATAATCAGAGATTAGCAACGGCAGTTGCCGATTTGGTGTCTTCGCGAAATATCGAAGTGCAATTACTGGATACCTACTCCCTTTTCGATCAAATCGTCGGTAATGCCGACCATCTTGGTATTATCAACACAATTGATCCTGCATGCAGTTCCACCGGTAGTATTCTGCCGTTGCCAATCTGCAATTCTGGCGACCCTGTTGTAAGTAATGTCGAACAATACCTCTACTTTGACAAGGCCCATCCTACTGCAACAATGCACGCTGCCATCGGTAATTTTGCCGAGAGCCTCATCGGTCTCCCTGATAGAGACGGTGATCTGATTGCCGACAGTAATGATCTCTGTGAATGGACTATTGATGAAGTAGTCGACCAAGATGGTTGTAGTTGGGGTCAGCGCGATTTGGATAATGATGGCGTTGCCAATGCTATCGACCTTTGTGACGATACATCTCTTGACGAAATTGCCGACGAGAATGGCTGTGCTCCAAGTCAGCGCGATAACGATGGTGATGGCTTGAACGACGGTGTCGACCCTTGTCCAGAAGACCCTTCTGGGTCTGATCATGATGCAGATGGTTGTATCGACCTAACCGATGACGATGATGACAACGATGGTCTTCTCGATTTTGAGGATGAGTGCCCGAAAGGCGTTATTGGTGGCTTTGAACTCGATACCGACGGTGATGGTTGTGTCGATACAGAGGATATTGACGACGATAATGATGGTCTTTCAGATGAAGATGAGGCTACTGCAGGAAGCGACCCTCTCGATGCTGATAGTGATGATGATGGCTATCAAGATGGGGCAGATGATTTCCCTACAGATGCTAGTGAATGGCGCGATTCTGATGGTGATGGAGTAGGCGATAATGCCGATGTGTTCCCAAATGATTCTGAAGAATGGGATGATTCAGATTATGATGGTGTAGGTGATAATTCCGACGCATTCCCAGATAATCCAGGTGAATGGAATGATCGGGATAGCGACCA